>Ga0209986_10000056_pt1 | contig 92982 bp, 75 predicted proteins | sample BlataG_FD_183168 | JGI IMG/M metagenome (GOLD analysis project Ga0209986, IMG submission 183168) | Deep subsurface microbial communities from Black Sea to uncover new lineages of life (NeLLi) - Black_00105 metaG (SPAdes) (version 2) | ecosystem: Environmental > Aquatic > Marine > Oceanic >...
TGATGGTGTTTGTTATGCTATCCCAAAGAATCTGTGGCCGATGAGCATAAACCATATCACCCTTCTTATCAGGTGACTTTGAAAACGATTTATCTCCAGGAAAGCGACTGTCCGATGGATCACAGTGATAATCAACCGCAATCTCTTTGCCTTCAATAACACCCAGCTCTCTGGCTCGGCAGGAGGCATCGTTTCGTAATCTTTGCAAATGCTCAAAACGAAGCTCATCGAACGAATCATAAAATCGGCTTTTCCCGGGATTCAGGGACAGGCCCGACCCGACAGCCACAGATCGGTCAGTGTTCATGGTATAATCATGGATACTGGGAAACCCTGCGATGATGCGCATTACATTGACGATAATGTTATTGGTGATTTCAGAAGAACGAAAGGCTTCGGGTCCGTAGGTATGGAGGGCCTCCACCACTCCCATCTGATCCAAAAAGGGAGCAGCTATGATGGCGCCTGGGTTGCTGATAGCAACCTTCCGATGTGCCAGGCATCGTACAAAACGACTAAAAGAACGATTCACCTTCAGGCGGCCTGCCTTGATTAAATCAGGAAAACGGGCTCTGGCCGAACGTTCAATATGAGACTCTTTCTTTTTTAGGTGCTTCGGAATAGGCTGAGATACCACTCCGCGAATAAAAACCGGTTTTTTGAATCTCGATAATTTCCACCTTGCATAAATCTTTTGAACATTGGCCTTTGAGCACTTCAAATCAAGCTTTTTTATTATCTTGTTTGCTGAAAGCAAAGGATCCATCAACCTCTCTTCAATGATTTGAAGCTCAAGCTCAGGGGAAATTTTCTCACCAATTTTAGTCGTTTGAACGAGGTCGATTAAACCCCAAACCCCATACATCATATAGCGATCCTTAAGTTTGTAATATCGATTTGGATGAATCCCATATCTTTTCAAGATGGGACGAATCTGACGATTCTTTTGGCATTGAGAAAGCGTCCTGAAAAGTTCAATCCTTTGCTGAAAAGGGTCGTGATCAAAATCATAGAAACCCGTTCCTCTGTCCCTTCTATTGCGTGCAGAAGACTTCTTGCTCATGCGAATTGCAACAGAACTAAGCGCATGTTGAAGGCCATGATAGTATTGAACGTCTTTTTCGTCCAAACGCTGTCCATAGCCGTAACAGCGTTGAATTTGACGGATAAGCTCTAACGAAGCGCCAGGAATTTCAAGGGCCTCAGCAAGTCGCAAAGCCAGGCTTGCAGATTCATGTGGCCGGCAAGACTTGATCAATACCACAAGCTGCTCGAGTTGAGCATCTACACGTACATAGGATATCTTGGGCAAAAGACCTGTTGCCCCATAATCCAAAAAACGATCTTCCCATTTTTTTAGAGTATCCTTGTTAATGCGCAAAGATTGGGCGACCTTCTTTTGAGGTTGTCTTTTTACCCACATCTGATAAAGGGCGCCATAGGACTTAAAGAAAGGTTCTCCTTCATAGGTAAAAGGAACGTAAGAATTGGATTTGACGATGGCGGTCCGTATCTTGAACGGAATTTGTGAAAAATATTCTCGGGAGAAATCAGTGAAGACCATATTATCAGTACATAGTAAAAGTACTCAAAGGGCCAAATATTCATAGCTATAAGTACATGTATAAAATCTCCTATTTTAGAGCTAATGTCAAGCATTTTTTTGCAAAAAGCCGTACTTTTACGTAAACATAATAAAGGCATAGCGGGTAAGCCTTGTAAATTCAACAAGTTGGAAGCAATGGGTGGTTCTGGCGTACTGCGTATTTAATCATGGAACAGGTCAGAGTAAACCTCACGTTGGAACGAAAAATTTGGCAAAAGTTCAGCACGTTAGTACCAAAGCGAAAGAAAAGTGCAATTGTGAACGAATTATTGAAACAAGAAGTGGAAAGGGCAATCCGGCAAAATGAGGAAAAAGCATTAACCTTAGCCTTTCAACAGGCATCGAGGGATAAAGAGCGCCTCGCAGCCATTAGTGAATGGAACCCTAATCATGCTTGATCAAACCACCCCAGCCACACCACATCCGTTCTGTTCTTGACCTCGACTCCAATGCCTGATAAAAGTTATATAAATCATTGTTCAGAAAGGGGTACTGATGGCTGAACTCGTCCTGATCTCCCCTCGCCAGCGTCTCTTACAGCCGTTGGTAGAAGCGGCACTCCACAATGAGCTGCGTCTCCTGCAAGCAGGAATCCGCCGTACCGAGCAGAGGTTGCACACCTTTGAGACCAAATACGGCCTGTCCTCGGCGGAATTCCTCCAGCGCTATGAAAACGACGAATTGCAAGAAACGCTAGACTTCGCTGAATGGATCGGTGAATACCGCCTGCTCGAGCGGCTGCGCGAGAAGGCAGACACCTTGGAGGAGATCCGGTTTGCGAATTGAGGTCTACTTCCAACAGGTGCATGAGACCCTTGATGCCTGCCCCGCGGTTCAGTCTTCCAACGTAGCCTATGACAAGCGCAGCACTCACCAAGGCTTTATCCGGGGCGAGGTCTATTTTATTGATGGTTCGATACTCCACTTGCGAGAGTTTGTGGACGTTGAAACTACTGTTGATCGATTGACCTACGTCTACCAGTACATGAACCCCACCCAGCAGCTCGTATTCCGCTACGATAACACGGGACACCACAGGAAGTTGAACCTCTCGACGTATCCCTATCACAAACACGCTGGCCGTGAGAACAATGTTGTCGCTTCGCCCGCCCCCGACTTGGCCGCCGTTCTGAGCGAAATTGAGGCCTTGGTCCAGTTGCCTTGACGGCCAACAACAGGCCGCAAGTGCTTACGTCGACAGTCCCCCATGCATACTTGTTCATCCGTTCCAGTTTAGAATACCGTTAAGAAGTCTGGACAAACGAAGATTGGTCAGGAAAATCTAAGAGCTAATCACGCCTCTTCCTAAGGCGTATGCCGCAAAACACGAAAGACTGAGAGCACGAAAAAGAAAAATGGCCAGAATTTCGTGTTTTCGTGGTAATTTTTTTGGTTCTTGCTTGTTCAGGTTAGGTCTTCAAGGATGTCGCCATGTTCATGTTCCCTGTGGATCGAATTCTGCAAACAGGAAAAAAGTCATAAAATCATAGACCCCAAGTCCCGTTTTTGCCGTCCTCGTGCGCCCTGTGGATCGAATTCTGCAAAAATGTTAACTCCCGAATGTCAGCTTGACAATGGTCCAAGCATCGGCTATTTTCCTAACAGTATTATCCTCTTGTGCTCAAGAAGCAAGGAATGGCCTATGGACAAACAGCTTTGGCAGCGTATCAGTATAGATCCCAAGGTCATGGTCGGCAAGCCTGTTGTCCGGGGGACTCGCATCCCAGTGGAACTCATCGTCAGGATGTTAGCCCAAGGCATCGCTGAAAGCGACATCCTGCGGGAATACCCGCGTCTGCAGTCTGATGACATCCGCGCTGTTCTGGCCTACGCGGCTGAGGTGCTCGCCAACGAAGACGTTTTCCCTCTAGCCGTGCCTGCGTAGTAGAAAGCCACTATGCATTTCATCGTACACGAGTCCACTGGTACGGGAGTAGTCGCATACCTGCGCAGCGCCGGCCATGATGCGCTTGATGTTACTGAAACAATGCCTCAAGCTGACGATCTGGACATCCTGGCGCGGGCCGTGAGCGAAGAACGCATCCTCATTACTAACGACAAGGATTTCGGAGACCTCGTCTTTCGCAGCGGGCAGGCGCATTATGGTGTGGTGCTGCTTCGGCTTCATGATGAAAGCCCAGCCAATCGCGTGCGTGTGATCAAGGCCGTCCTGGAACAATATGGTGATCGGTTGGTGCGTCATTTCAGCGTGGCCACAGAAGGTGGCGTACGTATCCGGCCATGGCAGCCCGCGGGCTGCCATGATTCAGGATGAGAAAAGGCCAACTGAACGTGTATCCTGCTGGAGAGGGCACGCACAGGGTCATTCTCGATATCTGGCGTGCCGACGAATCTCTTCAGTTCAGCAAAAGCTACAATCTGTTCACACTTGTGTTCAATTTCTGCCTTTCTCATGCCCAGGATAGCGCCGTTTAAGTAGATATTCTCTCGCTGTTAATTCCGGATGAAAACGTGTTCCCACCTCAAGCAGTGAATCCGCGCGGCCATGTATCTCAGCCCTGCCATCGGTGGGTTCATAATCCGGGAGAGTATCTTGAGGAGTGTTGTCTTGGCTGCGCCATTGCGGCCGATAATTCCCACGACTTCGCCGCGCTTTACTTCAAAGGAGACATCCTTGAGGGCCCAGATGAGACTGGATACTGGATGCCTGATTCTGGATGTCTGAGGACTCGTCATCGTCGAATTTGGTGAGTTTTCGCAGGCGTCTGTAGTTCGCAAGGGGGGATTTGATCCAAGAGGTTATGGCGCCGGTGAAGGTGTTTGGTGCGATTCAACCGCTGCCGCATAACCAAGCGCCAGGCACTAGTGTAGTGTCTCAAAAGTTCTATGCACGATTTTGGCAATTTAAGATTTCCATAAATCGGAGCAACCACATACAAAAAATCCGAATATCGAATATCGAAATCCCTGGCCCAGACCTGGTCTACAGGCGCAACAGCTTCTTGTGGGTACGTCGCGCCAGGGCAGGCCGAAACAATATCAAAATCCAAATGTCAAAAATTCAAAATAAGTGCGGATAACTACCTTCCGGTTACAGATCTTGAAACCATTTTCCATGCACAGCAGGTCCTGTTACGGCGGAGGTGTGGCGTTCATTTTTTGCTTGATTATATTCGACTGCGTTTGTATTATAGTAATGGTCGTTACGATAACGGGGGTTATCATAATGAGATTTTACAATCGTACAAAAGAACTTTCTCTTCTGACGGAAATGCACAAGAGGGCTACGTCTGAATCCAAAATGACGATTGTCGTCGGCAGAAGGAGGGTGGGCAAAACAAGGCTTCTTTTGCAGTCCGTTCAAGCTGAATCTTTCCTATATTTCTTTGTTTCCAGAAAATCGGAAGCCCTTCTATGTGAAGAGTTTGTTGCCGAGCTTAAGGCTAAGCTTGGAATACCTGTCTTTGGTGTCATTACCCGTTTCCGGGAGGTTTTCGGACTTCTAATGGAAGCGGCCAAGAGCAGGGATTTTGTCTTGATTATAGACGAGTTTCAGGAATTTGTGCATGTCAACCCTGCCGTCTACTCAGAAATGCAGGATATCTGGGACAGGAATAAGGACGATACTCATATGCATCTTATCTTATGTGGCTCGGTTTATGCGCTAATGAAAAAAATTTTTGAGAATGCCAAAGAACCCCTTTTTGGCCGTGCAGATAGAAGAATTTATGTTCAGCCCTTTTCACCGGCCACTCTCATAGGGTTATTACAAGACCACGAAGCATTTAGTACCCACAACTTTTTGACCGTTTATGTCCTCACCGGCGGAGTAGCAAGGTATGTTGAGTTACTTGGCAATGAAAACGCTTTTGATTTAGAAAAGGCGCTTGAGGTAATCTTAGATGAAAACAGTTTGTTTCTCGACGAAGGGAAAAACCTTCTTGTGGAGGAATTTGGAAAAGATTACTCGGTCTATTTCTCCATACTGTCACTCATAGCTTCCTCTAAAACCTCCAGAGGTCAGATTGAATCGTTTCTGGAAAGAAATATTGCCGGATATCTTGATCGCCTGGAGCATGACTACAACATGATCAAGCGTGTCAGACCGATTTTTGCCAAGGAGGGGTCGAAAAACCAGAAGTATTTGATTGAAGACAATTTTCTCAATTTCTGGTTTCGATTTATCTACAAATATCGATCAGCCATAGAGATTGGAAACTTTGAATATGTGAAAACGATTATTAGGCGTGATTTTTCCACCTTTGCAGGACCCTTTCTGGAAAAGCTGTTCCGCTATCTGCTGGCCGAAACAGGGGATTACTCGGAGATAGGAAGCTACTGGGAGCGAGGAAATAAGAACGAAGTCGATATTGTCGCTGTAAATACCTTGGAAAAGAAGCTTCTCCTTGCCGAAGTGAAGTTCAGCAAAAAGAGACTAAGCCACAGGCAGCTTCCTCTTAAGGCCAGAAAGCTTCTGCAAAAACTGAAGGGATATGAAATTGAGTATAAAGGTTTTGCATTGGAAGATCTTCAGGAATATATGAACATCGAGGTTTGAATGTTCCTTACAAATTCCGATATTACCAAATCATAAGTGGAATGATCCAAGCACTTTATTCGCCTTCGCCGGAATACTCGGCGACTTGCTGCAGGGATGACACGCGGCGCAAGCGCCTGCGCTGCGCGAAGGCAAGGCGAACCGCGCCGAAGCTCGTCAGAGCGAAGGCGGTTTTTTGGCTACGGCGAAATTCCGCTTTGGATACCCCATGGGAATCGCTTTGGCAAAGCAGGGCAAATTTGACAAGGCTATCCACCATTTTTCCGAAGCCTTGCGAATAGACCCTGAATCCGCGTCTGCACAGAAAAATTTGCAAAAAGTTCTGGAGAGGCAGGCAAAGTGACGTCGAATCAAACACTAACAATCAAGCACTAAGGAATCCAGTCCCATGTTATCCTTTTTTGATAAGCGCGTGTGGCTAAACTTATTCCTTTTTCTGGTTCTAGGCTGTTTGATTTACTCAAACACCCTGGAGGCGCCCTTCTATTTTGATGATTTGCCAAACATAGTTCAAAATCCCCACATCCGTTTAACTGAGCTTACCCTGGAAGACCTAACAAGGGCGGGATTTAAGAGTCACTCCTCCAGCCGCCCGATAGCCAACATTACGTTTGCCCTGAATTACTACTTACAGCAATACGATGTCACAGGCTATCATGTTATCAATATCATTATCCACCTCCTGACGGGGATCTTCCTCTACTTTTTCATACGAATCACATTACACCTCTCAATTCCCGAATCCCCAAATCCGTCGATCATATCTTTTTTTGCTGCTTTACTCTGGCTGGTTCATCCCATTCAAACCCAATCGGTTACCTACATTGTCCAAAGGATGAATAGCATGGCTGCCATGTTCTATATTCTGTCTTTGTTGCTTTATGTGTGTGGAAGACTTGCAAGGCAGAACCGGATCATGTGGCCATACTTCGGAGGGTGTGCTGTTGCCGGGGTGTTAGCTATGGGGTGCAAACAGATAGCAGCCACCCTGCCTTTCTTCTTGTTACTCTATGAATGGTATTTCTTCCAAGATCTAAAGATGGCCTGACTCAAGAGGTTTGTCGCCTATTCCGCAGGGGCGGTTGTTCTCCTGGGTATCCTGGCCTTCTTGTACATGGGGTCACATCCGTGGAAAGACCTTTTCTTTTCCCCTGCCCATCTTGACTATACTGCTGCCGACAGAGCGCTAACCCAGTTTCGAGTAGTCATTTACTACATAAGCCTTCTGATTTACCCACATCCATCCCGACTTAATCTGGACTACGATTTTGCTGTGTCACGTTCTCTGATTGACCCCATGACTACCTTGTTTTCCCTGGTTGTCATCATCAGTTTGATCGGGTTGGCCTGCTATCTGGCCAAGAAGGAACGTTTAGTCTCATTTGGTCTCCTCTGGTTTTTCGGCAACTTGGTCATAGAATCATCTGTGACTTCCCTGGACATGGTGTATGAGCATCGTACCTATCTTCCATCCATGTTTTTTTTCTTGATGATTGTAGTATTTGCTTACAAACGTGTTCCAAGGCAATGGGCAATCGCAGGGATCCTAGGTGCGGTCATCCTTGTATTCTGTTTCTGGACCTATGAGAGAAACGGTGTATGGAGAGATCCTGTTTCGTTGTGGAAAGACTGTGCGGAAAAATCACCAAGGAAGGCGAGGCCTCACAACAACCTTGGAATTGCTTTGGCCAGACAGGGGAGGCTAGGCGAGGCCATCGAACAATACCGCTGGGCGTTGCAGCTAGAGCCCGACTATGAAATGGCCCACGTCAGCCTTGGGTCTGCCCTGATAAAACAAGGAAAGTTGGATGCGGCCATCTCCCATTATTTCCAGGCATTGCAAATTAAGCCGAAAGGCGCTGTGGCGGAGGCGGCTCACCATAGCCTTGGGATTGCCTATACCAGACAGGGGAAGCTGGATGATGCCATTTTCCACTACAATAAAGCGCTGGAGCTTAAACCTGACTATGCAGAGGCGCATAACGGCTTGGGAGCGGTTTTGGCCAGACAGGGGAAGCTGGATGCGGCCATTCGGCATTACAGCGAAGCGCTTAAGCTTAAACCGGACTACGCAAAAGCCCGCGTCAACCTGCGAAATGCCTTGGCCAGACAGGGCAAGGTCGATGAGGTTAGGGTCCACAGTTCCGACGCTGGGCGGCGAAAGGCGGGCGAGGCCGAGGAGCACAACAGCCTGGGGATTGCTCTGGCTCAACAGGGCAAGCTGGATGCAGCCATAGTTCAGTTTTCCGGGGCCTTGCATATTAGGCCTGAGTACGCGGAGGCGCATTACAACATGGGCGTTGTTCTAGTCGGACTGGGTAGGCTTTATGAGGCCGTTCGGCATTACTCGGAGGCGTTGAGGATCAAACCTGACTATGCTGATGCCCACAACAATCTCGGGATTGCCTTGGCCAGACAGGGGAAACTCAATGAAGCCTTAGTTCACTTTTCCGAGGCCCTGCGCATTCGGCCTGATTTCGCAGAGGCAAAGAGCAACCTGAAACGAGCTTCTCGGCAAGCTCAGAAGCCATAAAAGGCATGGCCGACATAACCCATCGCCATATGTATTTTGAGATACTATCCACATACGGTTTCGTCCGCCAGAGCCAGCGCCAAGTAATAGCCCATCATTCCAGTCTTCCATCATGTCCCTCCGGGGCCTAGGCCCCTCACGGCCCTATTGCGGAGCGAAGCGAAGCCCCCCTCTTAACCGCTTCTCAGATATTCGCAGTTACTTTCGTTACCATAAAGTGGGCACTTATTTTCCCAAATTGTGAACTAAAGTACCCATTCCTGCGGCCTCAGCCAGGGCGGCAGGATGGCGTAACCGGCTGTAAAATAATGGGGAATGCCCTAGTTTGTGTATTGGCATGATATTTTCAGGTTAGATTAGCGGGATGGACTATTGTCTCCCCTAATTCATCAGGAATTCATCAGAATATTATGGATGCGTTGTAGCCCGGGGTTCTTGACTTGCGTGGCGCAAGGGGCAGAAAGAGGAGGAGATTGAGATGTGCGGTGGGAAGGTGTCAGCCTTTTGGGGCATTGCACTTGTGGCGCTTTTGGGAACGGCTGGCACTGTGTGGGGCCTGAATGCCGCCTTCAACCGGCCGCTTCCCAGCATGGATTATGTGCCTCAGGAGATCGGGGTCTATGATGCGGCCTACTGGGAACTATCTGAAGACGACTGTCGGGAGTGCCATGGCGAGAATCTGGCCTACAGGCACCATTATTCGTCGTTGGTCCGGGAAGACGGCATATGTGAGCCCTGCCACGATATCATTGCCGACCCACCGGGTGTTATCGTGTACAGGAACTGCACGGTGAGTGCAGGTAGCAACGGTTGCCACGACTGGAACAGCCCCTCCGATATTTTCAATAACGGCTGGCACCACAACAGCGACCTCTCTCTTCCAGAGAACTGTGTTTCCTGTCACAATCCCAACCTGATTGCACCCATCGGCCCGTTTCGTCCTTTTTATGCATATCCTCCTGCGGTTTTGCTCCCCAGTCCTTTTATGTGCGAGAATTGTCATTGGGATCAAGATGTTGTGGCCCACCGTGCCGGTTATGCTCCGGGTATCAGCCCTATGGAGCATGCCGGACACCCTTCCACTTTTGATCACTATGACAAGCTTGGCCAGTTCATCGGGTACTATGAATATGGAAACGACATTGAGGCCAACTATGATAAGCACCACATGGGATTCAGGAGTGGCGCGACCACGGAGTGTGCCAGCTGCCACTGCGCGGACCCGAACGATCCTGCTTGGCAGCACGATAATCCCGAACTTATTCGCTACTGTGAGATCTGCCACGATCGCGGGACATTGCATAGCATTGAGCCCCATGTGTCAGACACACCTGGTTGGGAAGCCATAGGCTTTCATGCCGGCGGTGGAGGAGTGGATCCGGAGACCTACAGGACCTTTTGGAACATTGAACAATGTTTTGGTTGTCATCCCGGGGGGCCTGTGGAGCCTGAGGTTCCGGATGAACGGCCTTGCAGTCCTGCTATAGACGCGAAGGCCGGAGGCATTTATCCAGACTTTGCAGGTGGTGGAACCCTAGTGACTGTTACGGGCCAGTGTTTTGGTTCAGGGCAGGGAGAAGGCAGGAGCGTGCAGGTCAAAAAGATCTCCGATGGGGGTCTGTGGACTGAAATGCCAATCTCCTCCTGGTCAGATGACAGTATTGAGTTTGAGATTCCAAACCTCAGTCTCACGCCCGGAAACTACCGGGTGAGAATCCATAACGAGGAGGGTGCGTGGGAAAACAGTAATCAGGTGGCATTAACTTACTATGGTGAGCATCCCATGCCTTTGATCGTAGTTCCAAACTCAGGGACATGCGGCGGCTGGCTAGATGTAGTTGGCAGTCCCGGTTGTTTTGGGCATGTGCAGGAAGAGATGTTGGATACCTATCAGGGAGTTTACTACGTCGTTGACTTTGTCTCGGATTCTGGTGAGACCTTTACCGCACTTAAATACAGAAACTGGAGTACTACCAGCATCGACGTGAGGTTTCTGGATTTTTTTGAGGACAGCCTGGATCCAGTAACGGGTGAGCGCAACTTTATCCAGGATGATAGCGAACCCACCATAACAAAGTGCAATCAACTCGAACCAGGTAATTATGCCTTGTTTGTCAGGGCTGTCACGTTTGGCGACGAGGATGGAAGCGGCGGAATAAGCACTGGTGATACCATCCTGGACGTGTCATCAAGTGATTGCTTGGAATTTGAGTTGGTTGATGGCCCCTACATCCTGAGACTCGATCCAAATACGATTGAACGCGGCAGGAGGCTGAAGATTATCGGCATTGGTTTTGGCCCCCTGCATGTGGATGGCGATGTCCGTATTGGCGGCAAGGCACAGGCAGGGGACCCTGCGCTTGGCAAAGGGAAACTCCTTGACGTGATCAGGGTATGGAACGAGACCAAGATCGTGGTAAAATTGAAGATTCCTCAGAAATATGAAAACACTGACAAATATATATGGGTGGAAAGGGGTGGAAAGAAGAGCAACTACAAGAAGCTGAAGGTCTTGCCACGTCAATGATAATGGTTCGTACCACATCCCACCGGCCCCCCTTTAAGAAAAGGGGGGAGCCTTTGAAAGTCCCCTTTTCCAAAGGGGGACCCGCCTGCCTCGCGTTGCGAAGCCCGCCTGCCATAGCCAGGCTTGAGCGGGCAGGCATTGCGGGCAGGTTTAGGGGGATTTTTTTCAGCCGGCCGTTAACTCAACTTCATTTTGCACTATCCATTCGCTTCCTCAAAAGTGGCATTTGTTTTCCACTTTGTATAACCTTTATTACCCATTCGGCCCGATTCGGGAAGTTTTTTGATAGAGAGGCAGATCCCTCAGAAGTGCTCAGCGCCATTGTTCAACGTCTGTTTTGGGGGCTCTCGATAATATCGGCTGAACAGATCTCAACAGATAGTCTCCGGATGTCTGGACTGCGGTCCGGGTGCACGTGAGGATTGCGGCTTCACGAGACAGTCTTTTTCCTCCGGCCGTTTTTCCTTCTGGCTCAGGCCCATTCCAGAACATCTTGACATCTCAGGGGAGGCCTGGTAGCAGTTCGAAATGATTATCAATAAGGGACCACGGACACCATCAACATTTTGGGGGGCTAAAATGAAAGTAAAGAGCATTAGTTTGAAAATAGTGTTGTTAGGATTGCTAAGTATTGCCTTATGTTTTGCCGGTGGGACAATAGCCTTGGCCGGGATCAGCAAGGGAGGTGGCGGCGATTTCTGCAAACTTTGCCACACCTGCGGAGGCGACGGAGGCGGAGGCCATAAACCTCTCAAGCTGGAGTACCAAGGCCCCGAAGGCTGTGTCAACTGCCATTCTTCCAGCGACTCTTCCACGACATATACTATGACAGGAGGCGGGGAGACAGTTACAGTTCCTGTTGTTAATTACACGGGATCTGAAGCACCCACTACATATTTGGCCGGCGGCAACTTCTGGTGGGTCAAAGAAGGAAAGGGTGGTGATGACGCTAAGGGTCACAATATATTTTACGGTGAGAGGGATGAGAATTTTTGTGTTTACAATGAGCAGGATGACACTTGGACCTGCACGGCCCCTGGCGATGTGGGATTTGCCACCTGTGGGACTAATCCTTGCCATGCAAATCTGCACTTGCCTATGGAGTGGGGTGGCGCCGACCTTGACGGAAAATATGGCTGTGAGGGCTGTCATTTCAATGTGAAACACCATGCAGATGACCATGCTAATCTTGAAGGAGGTTTAGTAGATAGTGCTGATAAAGGCTGGTATCGCTTCCTATCAGGGCATATGAGCGGTGATGGTCATGGTGTTGAAGGCTATGAGGATGGTGACTGGGAAGCTACCAGTGATGCGATGAATCACAATGAGTATCTGGGCTACGCGGGTGACCATCACTACGCGGGAGCGTTTTACAACCTGGGCCATACAATGACTGCCTTCTGTTGTGGTTGTCACGGGAATTATCATATACAAGAAGGCTCTTCACAGCGACATCCGGCGGATCTTGTTATACCTAACTCGGGAGAATTTGCGCATGCCTTTGGTGCAGAAGGCAGTGGGACTGGCATCTATGACCCGTATGTCCCGGTGGCCCGGCCCAGCTTGAATGGCACTGTGAGCGCAGCGGTGACACTGGCCACAGACATGGTTATGTGCCTTTCATGTCACAGGGCACATGGTAGCCCATATCCAAAGATGCTGCGCTGGGATCTCAGTGGTTGTATGGAATGTCATACGCAGAAATGAGAGACATAACTTAGGGGCTCTGCTTCAATTGGAGTATTGGAGTGATGGAGTAATGGAGTAATGGGATACATTTGGATGGTTATCCGGTTTGCCCCTGGCCCAGACCTGGTTTGCACGGAACAGCTTGTTTCAGGCATGTCGCGCCAGGGCGGGCCGTTAGCCAGTTGTCCTGTTTTGGAACCGGCTTAACCGGCCAACCGGCTCCACTGGGAAGCAAAATTCGACCGACACTAGAAGAACTATGATTTCAATACGTTGTAGACATTCCGAAACATTACGATTTCTACCGACCACGATTTTAATCCTTGTGGGCGTGTTGGTATGGATGCCGACCTGTGGAGATGTGGCCGCTGCATTTGACTTTTACACCGATACGGCCCATGGTGACAGATCATATGGGGTCAGTCGCTCAGGCACAGGGTATCAAACAGGAGACTGTACCCACTGCCATGACACCTTTAACCAGTCCACTTGTGGTGTGAATGAGCTCATGTTCTTTGCCCCCTACGCTTCAACCAGTCAATCTGACAACTTCTGTTTTGAGTGCCATAAGGGAGCTGGCTCCTGCCAAGACCCTGCTTTCAATAACTATAATTACAGCTACATGGCTAGCGGAGACACCTCTATTACATGCCCCAGCAATATTCTTGAGGCCTTCTTATTTATCGATGAGGCAGGCAATTCTGTCTCAAACTGTGGCTCTGATTATGGTACATCCCATAAGCTGACCGATATCAAGACTTTCATTACTGGCAAGTGGGGATACACGGCTGATTCCAATCCATGCACAGCCTGTCATATCCCCCATCTCGCCCAAAGGGATGCCCATACCTCGGGCAACAGAGGTTGGCTCGTCTCGCTTCCAAGTGGCCACACCCATACCTCCACCTGGCGATTGTGGGGGGATGATCCAGACGAAAGGATGGATCAGCACACCACCTATCAAGCACCTAATGCTGCCTCAGGATATGAACCGGATGGTTCAGATACGATAGACGGCTCCAACCTGACCGATTACGTTACTTTTTGCACTGACTGTCACGATAACTCAAACATCATCTATAGTACTGTGCTGGGAAGAGACCTTTATACTATTGACTGGAGCACCGAAAAGCACGGAGGCGGAGCTGCCAGCGATTGTTGTGATGATATCCTGTCGCCCTATCAACAAGCCCAATGCGGCAGCTACATCCTGGCCTGTACCGATTGCCATGAACCACACGGGGCCCCGAACATCTATCTCATCAGGGAAAAGGTTAATAATGGTGATGTTACCGTCCTGACAGGCACTAGCGAGGGTCCTTGTGGCGGCGGCAGAATTAACAAGGAATGGGTGTATCTTTGCGAGAGGTGCCATGATGGGCTCCGTGCGGATAGTTATCATACCCATCCCACGGATGTTAATGGGGAGGGCTGTTCGCCATGCCATGATATGCATCAGGGACCTATGTACAGACGATGTACCGATTGTCACTATCACGGAAACAGATACATTGATGGGGTTGATTATGGCGAACCTTTATTTTGAGGTTTTTTAGGGGGGGTGTTTGTCATGGCCAGACGTGTAGCAATTCTGACAATTGGTTGTCTATGCCTCATATTCTTTGGCATGCAAGACATGTCGTATGGTGGCTCCACGATGAACCCAGCCCTTATGCAAAAGCATATCGAAGAAGTAAAGCGTACGAAACCCAAGAAATATCAGGCTCTGGCACAAAGGGCGGAAGGAAAGATTACGAATTGTTCAAGTTGCCATAAAATCGAGGCAATGCAAAGAAGAGGAAAATAGGGCGGACCGGATACTGGATTCTAGATACTGGATTCTAGATACTGGATTCTAGATACTGGATACTCGATGCTGGATACATGAATACGGAATAAAGGAGAAGAGGAAATCGCCAAACCAGTATCAAGCATCCAGTATCCAGTATCGTTTCTATGGGCATGACCCATCCTACGGTCTCAGAACGGAATCATTAACCAGGAAAAGAATATACTATTGAACTTTTTGGGAGATCTCAAATGAAAACAAAAGCCATCAATTCAAAAATGCTGGGAGTTTTACTTGCCATCTTCATTGGTTTTATCAATTGGGGGGTGGCTTCGGCTGACTATCATCAGCCCGGTATGGATTGCACTGACTGCCACGATATGCACGGCGGAACTAGCAATCTCAAGTTGATAGCGAAGCAGATACCGGAGGGGTGGAATCTGGAGGAGCCCATAGAATGGGAAACCGTGGAATTTCTCATTCGCCCCGATCATTATGCCGATGGATATGGCGCTCGTATTTGCGAGGTATGTCATGAAGACACGAATTATTATACGACTTACGGGACGTCGCCTGGCGGCGCCCATCACGAGGGTGAGGACTGTATGTCATGTCACTCACATTGTGACGAGTTTCGGCATGGCGCCGCTCCAGGTCCTGGTTGTGATCAGGCTGGCTGTCACGGTCATGATGGCGGCGCCGGCACTCTTCAGAGCCATACAACGCACACAGAGAACGACGACCCTGATGAGAGGAAGGGACCTCAAACTACGATGGAGTGTGACGCCTGCCACGATACCAATTTATTCCCGTACTTCGCATCAGGAACTGATGATAATGATGACGGACACATCGACCTTGACGAGACAGATGTCTGCGACCCCTGCCACAGTGCTGGAGGTGCTTTTGATGGCGTGGATGATAATGATATTGGTGTCAAGAAGAACGACAACTGGGCTGCCGGCATCTATGAGACCGATGGAACCCTTCAGACTGGCAAAGAGTATTGGTGTGCGAGCTGTCACGATGCTGACCAGGCAATCATCGACGGCCAAACAGCTCCTAACATAGCAGGAGATAACATCGATTATGGATTTTATGTTACCGGGCATGGCGCCACAGGTCTTTACAACGCCACGCTGCACGGGCAGAATGGACCGGGCTATGCCTGCACGGTGTGCCATGACTCGACCTTAACCCACATTAGCGGTACACTGGAGGACCCACGATTGAATGCGGTCGCAGGCGACGCATTAGACTATACCTCAGACGTTAGCGAGGTATGTCTAGACTGCCACTTGGTGGGACAGTCGGGCAACGGGAGCCTGGGTTACGACGCCACAGCAGAGGCCTCGGTGCACTCGGGCGGGGTGAACGAGAAGTACAACACCAGTGCCACCGCTCCCACGGCGTGGCCCGCGTATGGAGATAGCGCCGACTACGCAACGAATCCCGGCTACCAGTGCGAGGACTGCCACGATTTGCACGGGTCGCAGAAGCTGGCGATGGTGCTGGCAACGATCGACGGCAACGTTGGGGGCACGAGCCACCCGGTTAGTGTGGCTGGGTTCGAGTCGACAGATACAGACCTTACAGACCTTGACCCCTCAGCAACAGTGGACGACGGGGTGTGCGATGTGTGCCACGCCTCCGGGGGTGATCCCCATCCGGATGCCAACCACCCCGGCAACCACAACCAGGGGGATAACGGCGACTCGTGCATGGTCTGCCACTCGCACACCTCCAGCTTTGCCCATGGTGGCGGTGCAGGTGAAGGTTGTGAGCCCTGTCACGGTCACGATGCGGGATACGAGTACAGTCCGGGCGAATTCAGCCAAGGGGCAGGAACCGTTCAAAGCCATTCAACCCATACAGAAAACGACGCTGATGACCTGAAAGGGCCCAACATTGCCTGCGGTGACTGCCACGATATCAATAATTTCCCGTACTTCAAATCGGGAACAGGAGACCCACCATACGACCTATCAGAGACAGATCTCTGCGATGAATGCCATAGTCAGGGCGGCGCCTTTGACGGTGTTGCCGAGGCGAAAGCCAAATGGGAAGATGGTGTCTACGAATCTAACGGATATGAACTAAAGGCCGGAAACGAAAATTGGTGTGCCACATGCCACGACGAAGGCACGTCCACTGTCAATGTGGTTGATGCACCCAATGTGATGGGGAATAGCACAACCTATGGTTATAACGTGTGCGGCCACGGGAGGAATCCTGAAAACTATGTCAACTGCTCTGATTGTCATGACCTGACTGTAATGCACACAGATGGTATGGCCAGAACCTATGAGTCTTCACTCAACAACTACAAGGATGGGTATCGGTTAAAGTATTCTATGGATATCCCAAGGAAGACTGACGATTGTGGACCGGAGGTATTTGAGCTTTGTTTTAAGTGCCATACCTATGGAGACATATTTGGGGAAGCACCCCCATTTAGTACCAACTTCAGGGATGATGACAAAACTGAAAACTACCACCGCTTTCACCTCTATCAGCACTGGTTTGATTACTGGGATTCTGATTGGGATAGTGTCTTAGATTCCAGCGGAAGCTGTACTGCCTGCCACAATGTCCATGGTTCCCCAACAGTGGTTATGACCCGTCATGGGGGGCTCATCAGCACACCCGGCACCACTGACAAAATTCCTGCTTTGGATTTCAGGTGGTATAAGTCCGATGGCAAGACCCTTACCACCATACTTGCGGAGAGTCGCTATGGCAGCCTTCTCTGTGGAGGCCCTGGCAATCTCTCGACTAACAATGTTTGTGTAGGCTGCCATGCCACTGGTCGGCTGACATACCATCGGTCTCCAGTTGTGGAAGAGGAAGGAGTGGTGGTTGAAAGGGTATGGACCACGGACTTGTCCAATAATAATAAGACATATTTTACCCCTAATGAAGATATCCGTTATCATGTGAAATTCACCATTACCGGCCCGGGGTCGTACTTTGTGAAGGCTATTGGAGAGGCATTCAACACATCAGGAGAAGATTGGGAGACAAAATTTAGGAGGAAAAAGACCCTTTCTGAGGGTACCTATCACTGGAAATGGAATAAGACCATCCCCTCAAATGCAACTCCTGATTCAGATGCAAAGGTCCGGATTACACTGAAGATGTTTGATGAACCTGGTGGCACCCTACTAAGTAAGGATAAGAAGGCCAAAAAGTTTCATATTGTGGCCCCATAGGAAGGTTATTGTTCAATTTGTGGATAGGGATTAGCCTTTGGGCAGATGAGCCATTTTCAACCTTGCCTGTTCCACTGTCCATTCGCTTCCTCAAAAGTGGCATTTGTTTTCCACTTTGTATAACCTTTATTACCCATTCTCGCACTTTAGCATGAGGCTTTGGCCTATAACTAACTATAAAAACTAAAGAAAAGGGCATGGCCTTCCTCTTGCATATATCTTGCATCCAAAAGAGGCTGAATCGTGTTTTGAAAATAGTTCACGCTTGCTTCTTTACGAGGGTAATTCTGATGAAGTCGTAAAAAGTCGTCACTCCGGTGAAAACCGGAGTCCAGAGCCTTTGTAACTTCCTGAATAAACCGGATTCCGGCTTTCGTCGTTCGACCCTGAGGCTCTCGACGGGCCGGAATGACAGAGAGAGGTGTTTTTCGACTTTTTACGAGACCGTCAATTCTGTAACCCAAGAGGTTTGAGTGAAAAAGGTTCGCTGTAAGAAAGACATAGCCACTAGCATCAAGAGATCTCGTTTTTGTCTCGGAGCTATTGTGGGGTTGATCACGGTAATGGCCTTGCTCACTCAGCCTTCCGGGGTTCTTGCCGCGGAAAAGATCTATAATTTTGCCGGCGTTGTCAGCCCAAGCGCTACTCATGTTGCCAGGGATTTTGAGGTGGATGTTTCCGATCCTACTGACCCTCCTACCGACGACAGTATTAATACGCTAACCACTAATGGCCTTCCGAGTGGAACTCCGGACCTGAGAACCGGAATTTACGGTTATGCTTCTGACGCCGAAGCTTCCCAGACCCAATACGATGCTATTGCAGCAAGTGACAATATTCGATGGCGGATTACTGATCCTGGTAGTGGAGACAATGCCTGCTTCTGGATGAAATTTGAAATTGCCGAAGATCCGGTCGCGATTACTCAAATCGACGTTAGGGTAGAAGGCTATCAAGCTCAGCTTACAGACAAGGCCTGGTTGGGGATCTGGAGGCCAGGGGCCACAACCGCTTATTGGAAATTTCTTGAGGCTTCTCAACAAACCAACGACTACGACTATACGGGAACGATTACCGCAAATCTTGATGAGTACATTTATGCAAATGGTGATCTGGGCACCCTTCTGAGGTTTTGGCCAAAGGACATCCCCCGGATTACGACGATGCTATTGTAGCGTCTGTGTGTCAAGATATTAAAGGGTCTGTTGTGGCGACTTTTGATCGTGCTTTTCGCGCTTCATTGAAGAAACTGGGTTTTTCTGTCATTTCTTTGTAAGATAGGCGTTATCATGTGTACATGATCCTAACCCGGATAAACCAGAAATCCGAACTAGGGGACTTAAGTAGTGTCCATCCAGAAATCCCCCTTTGTGTCATTTCGACCCCTTCGCTTGTGTGATTCCGAGCGAAGCGAGTCCGCCTATCTCCGGCGGATTGGTATTACGCTCAGGGCAGGCTCCGGGCGGGAGAAATCTAAAACCTACGTGCTTTCAATACGATAAGATTTCTCCCTGGCCCAGACCCTGGCCCAGACCGGGTTTTTCTCTCCGTGGCATTGTCCAGCTTCTGTCGCGCCAGGGCAGGCCGGGTTCATATATAGCATCGGTTATTATTCTCATGTCGCGCCAGGGCGGGCACTTCGCTCGAAATGACAACTTTGCCCAGTTTCCGGATGGAAACTAAGTAACTTCTCAAAAAGGTCGGGCAGTTGTTGAGCCCCCTCACCCAAACCCTCTCCCTCCGTGGGGGAGAGGGTAGGGAGAGGGGGCAAACCTCAAGTTATTGAGAAGTTACGGACTAAAGTCGTAAGATCACGATTTTGTTATTCAAACGTTGCCTTCCTCCAAAGGTGGATCTTCGATATTCCGCGGTTATCCGCAGGCGTATGAAACGATGCTAACCACCCACCGGTCTTGACTAGGCTTGCGATCTCTACTTAGGCATGATATGTTTCAAATTAACTGGTAACAAATACCGGAGAACAAATGGGCATTATTGAGCGCTTCTGAACACGGTGCAGAGGCGATTTTTTTGTTTATTTCTAACCATTCACCGGTTCAGAGGTTCAGGGTTCAACGAAAATCTGAACGGTCCTACGACCAAGCTTAACGAAAGAAAGGTAACCCTGAACGGTAAACCCTGAACCTGTGAACGCCTGCGTTTATTTTAAGTGGCGAATTGCAATGAGTGTACCAGCTAAAAGGTTGAAAATTGGTATTGTAGGTGGGGGCGCTGCCTGTTTGGCCGTTTTGCAGAGGTTCCTTACCCATGAAGATGTTCAGATGCCAGAAATAGTGGGTGTGGCCGATATTGATGAAGGAGCCGCGGGATTTCAATTTGCAAAACAACAGGGGATATTTACCACCACGGATTACAAAGATCTTTACGGCCTTGAAGACCTGGAGTTTATATTTGAACTCACTGGAACCAATGAGGTTCGTGACGCCATCATTCGAACCAAGCCAACCCACATCCAAGTCATAGATCACATTAACGCGAGTTTTTTCTGGCAAGCTTGCAGCTATTTAGAAGAGAAATCTCTGCTTGTAGAGGAACTTGCGAAAACCAGGGATTTCCTGCGGACCATCATAGACGGCATTGGAGAGGACATCCTGGTCATTGATAAGGATTTGAGGATTGTGGAAGTAAACGAATCATATTTAAGAAGAAGGGAGGTGACAAGGGAACAGGTTATAAACAAGTATTGCTTTGTAGTATTCAAGAGCCTGGGTGAACCCTGTCTCTTGGAGCAAGGGAAATGCCCTGTTGCCTCTTCTGTGGCTTTGACGCAAACCCAGTGTAACATGGTCAAGTTTACGGACAGGAAAGGCAGTTTGTGCTATCACGAGACTTCCTGTTATCCTATAAAAAACGAACGAGGTGATGTCGCCTATGGCGTTAAGATCATAAGGGATGTCACTGAAACCAAAATACTGCAGAAGAGAATCAGGGAATCTGAGGAAGAGTATAGGAAACACGTTTCTCGGGAGCTGCACGATGGGATCGGTCAGGCATTGAATACCATTGGTTTGTATTTGTCCTTGGCCAAAGACGGGTTGACAGAAAACAGGCAGGCAGCCATGGAACACTTGTCCAAGGCTGAATTGCTCTTGGAACAGACAGTCCGGGAAACGGATCGATTGGCCGTCAATCTACGGCCTTCTGCGTTGGATGACCTGGGCTTGATCCCTGCTTTGCGTTCTCTTTGTGAGGATTTTGGCGCCAGGATCGGTGTTCGCATTGCCCTAAAAACAAGTCTTGCCGATAAGCTCGGGAATAAAGATCTGGAAACAGCCCTTTACCGGATCGTTCAGGAAGGCTTATGCAACATTGAGAAGCACGCCCATGCCACCCACGCCGTTGTGGAGCTAAAGAAAAGGGACTCTCAAGTCGTTTTGCGCATTGAAGATGACGGGTCAGGATTCGACACTCGCGAAGCTTTAAACAAAGGTATGGGGCTGCTTGGCATGGAGGAAAGGACCTGCCTTTTTGGGGGGAATATGACCCTTGAATCGAAAAAGAATCGAGGGACTGAGATAACGATTGAATTTCCATGTGAAAACTTTGCATAAGCAGACGTGACATCATGTCCAGAGTGACGATTCTGATCGCTGACGACCATACCCTTTTTCGCCAAGGCCTGACGAGTCTTTTGGAAAAACAAGTCTATGGCATCAAGGTCGTGGGTGAAGCGGCCGATGGTTATGAGGCCATAGAGAAGGTAAAGACATTAAAGCCAGACCTGGTCTTCCTGGATATCGCTATGCCCGGCCTGTCGGGCCTGGACGTTATTCCCCGTATTAAGAAAATCAATCCCCGCATAAAGGTGTTGATCCTGTCCATGTACGAGAATGAAGAATATCTTTTTCGGAGCTTGAGGGCAGGCGCTAGCGGCTATGTCCTTAAGAAGGCGGCCGCGCGCGATTTGATCGCCTCAATCGAAGCTGCCTTAGCCGGAGAGATATACCTGAGTCCCTCGATGTCAACACAGGTGGTGAACAGGTATCTGATGTATGCAGCACAAGACACTAACGATGAAACAGACAGCTTGACACAGCATTTGCTGACAAACCGGGAGCGGGAAATCCTGAGACTTCTTGCCCAGGGAAAGGATAACAAAGAGATCTCCAGGCTGCTTGATATCAGCTATCGAACCGTAGAAACGCATCGCGCCAAGATTATGAAAAAACTGAATCTGCACACCTTGCCCCACCTCGTCGCCTTTGCCATGCGCTCCGGGATCATCAGCCCGGATGAGCTCATGTCATCTCCAGAATGAACGCGGCTCCACCAAAGGGTATTTTTTTTGCCTAAAGGGTAATTTTTTTCACATTTTATAACAAAAATTACTCAACATCTCGCATACTGGTCCTTAGAACGTTCGTCCTTGCCATACCGTGAAATACGTACATCGCGTAGAAAAATAGCTTAGACACGTGAAAATAGTTCGGTACTGATGCTTCGTATCGGCTGTAAAAGACTGAGCCGCTTCGCTCAGCTAATGGACTAACCTGCCATAATCATTGAAAATTGATAAGATTCGGTCTCATTGCTGTGTCTCGGGCGAATGGTCTACATCGGCCTAATCCTTGCTGAAGGTAGGTGGTGAAGGCAAATTTCAGTGGATGCTTGCAGTGTGCATCGGTTCACTTAACAATCAATGATCATTATCAACTTTTGGGTGTACTTCGCACGCCCGGTTTTTCAGTGAGCCTGGTTGACTCAAGAAAGCGCTGAGTCGTATCAGGAACAACAACCCTTGCGGTTTAGAGCGATGTTTTGGATCTGCGCATGCAAAGCCTGGAGGGAATAGCAGTGATCCATCCAAAAAAACCATCCTTTTTCACCCATGCCCTGTTTGACTTCAGGAGGTCGATTTGGCTCAGGCCCAGGGCAACGGATGAAGTGGTGCAGTACTGCAAGAATTGCCTTCTGGTCAGTATTCACTGTTTATTCCCTCCAGGGTTTGCATGCGCTTTTTCTTTCTCCTCAAGCAGGGCTGAGCAGAAAGGTGTCATCTTCCTTTTCCAGTTTACGCAGGCGGGTGATGCCGATAGATGCTTGATTTGCGGAGCAAAGTTTTTAGGCAACTGATTATTCTAGACAAGGGAGGGATTATGGGGACGAATTGTGATGCTTGCAAGAACGTCACATATATTTCAGAGAAAAGGAGGTGATTTAGCCGGACTTCGAGGGTCTGATTATACTTGAATCTAAGAAAACCATTAGGAGGAAAAAAGGAAGGAGAGGAGATGATGTATGTGAAAAAGATTGTATCGTTGTTACTCGTCATACCCCTTGTTTTTGTCGTGGGGTATGCGGCGGCTCAAACGCAAAACGCGGACCTGGAAACGTCATATCATGGGGCGCTCGGGCATCTCAGTACGGCAGATGTGACCGACGGTGAGCAGGGTATGCTGGAGAAATGGTGAGCGCTTCCTAACCTGGCCATCCTGGAGGATGGCTTCTATACCGGAGCGGGCACTGTTGACTGGATAACAAGATGCGGAGGGTGTCATATCGGAGGCGCCTTGGACACGCTGAGCGTAACCCACCCAACCGATCCTGGCAGCCCATTTGCAGGGAACCCGCTGGTTCCCAACGTTGCCTGTACGAAGTGTCATGCCTGGTCTTCACCATATTCGGCGGCGGATCCCACTGTTGCCGAGTGTATGGCGTGCCATGGCAAAGAACGGGCAAAAAGGGGCTTTTTGGAGACTGACGACGTGCACATCGTTGATAACGGCATGCTCTGCCAGTACTGTCACGTTAGAATGGATGACGGAACAAGTGACCACCAGCTTGCCAAAGGCTGTGTCATCGATACCAGCGAGCCCACCTGGAAGGATACCATGTCTGTCGCTGGAACAGACTGTGAGGGTTGTCACAAGGTGGTGACTGGAGACCCCATCCACAAGAACACCATGCTCAATCAGCACGCTCTAAAGATCGCCTGTGAGACCTGTCATACAGGGGAGAGACCTGCAAACGTCGCCCTCAACGATAGATCATGGGAGAATGGCAGCAATGTAACGCATAAGCGGCCTTATGCCTGGCTGCCGTGGCTTAAGTGGTATGATGGCGGAGGTTCGCCGCCCACATATCCGGCGAACAATAGTCTGCCTATCTTAAACGATCCTGACCTGATGAAGGGCTGGTCAAGGGTGTTTGATGCAAAGATCTTTCCCTTCAATAACATCGATGTCACGTGGTGGCTTAAGAATACAGGATGTAATTGGCTAGTAGCGCCTTATGATGACGTTATCCCCAATTCTGTAGTCGCGGCGGCCACGGCCTTTTATGGACATACGCCAAGCCAAGCAGAAATGCGCACATACGATGGCGATGGTACACCCGGAGCTGACTATCCATGTGCAAAGCTGATAACCGACACGGTTTCCTTTAATGTAAGCCACTCTGTCCAGCCCAAAGAAGAGGCCTTCCGCTGTAACGATTGCCATATTGATGGCGTCAGCGGAGAGTTCGATGATGGCTGGGATTCCACAAAGTGGTCAGACCTCGGTTATCCGTCCGGGGACCCCATGGCTGTGATGGGAACCACGACCATAGGGGACGTGGAAATGTCCTATCATGGGCATCTTGGCCATTTTACGGCGGATATTACGGATGAACATGATGGCATGCTGGAGAAGTGGTGAGCGCTTCCAAACTTGTCCATCCAGGAGGATGGATTAACGGGTTCCGGTGCGAGTTGGACCACCCGATGCGGAAGCTGCCACATAGGAGGTAAATTTGGAAACGTGAATCTGATCCTAGCTGGGGACCCCAATTCTCCTTGGGAGAGAGATCCGGTTAGACTCACCGTAGATTGTGCGCGCTGCCATGTAAAGGACGGCGATGAGTTGGGAGCCCCTAGCATCGCCAAGTGTATGTCGTGTCATGGCAAAGAAGTCGCCAAGAGAGGCTTTGACACGACCAGAGACGTGCACATGGTAGATAACGGTATGCTCTGCCAGGACTGTCACTTCAGGTTTACCGATAGTGACAGCGACCACCAGTTCGCCAAGGGGACGGCTCTTGATACGAGTCTATCAACATCAAAAGATACCATGGACGGCGGGTGTTCCGCTGCCGCCTGCCATGGCCCGACACCCCATACCGACCCCGTTTTTGGCGGGACGATCAACCAACTACACACGAAGGTAGCCTGTGAGACCTGCCATACCGGGTTGAGAAAGGGAGGCCTTGCCCTTATGAGCAGGAGCTGGCAAGGCGGCTCGCCTGCCAACGCCAAGCGGATGGAGGACTGGGTGCCCTTCCACAAGTGGTATGACGGGACCGGGTCGCCAAGCTATTGGCCGGCCAGTGGACATTTACCGATCCTGGGTGCCGACGAGATGAAGGGTAATCCAGGGGCAAAGATCTACCCCTTTAACAACATTTCCGTCACCTGGTGGCTTAAAAACACCGGCAGTCCGGCAGAACCGCCTTTGGACGACATTATCCCCAATTGTGTGGCCAGCCAGTTTAAGACCGATTATGGACATGCGCCAAGCGAGTCCGAAATGCAGAGTTACGATTATGACGGTGACACGAATCCTGACTATCCGGATGCAAAGCTGGAAACGGGTATCGTATCCTTCAACGTAAGCCACTCTGTGGAGGCCTCGTTTACCTGCGGTGATTGTCACGGCTGGGCAAACTATGTCATGGAGTGGGCAGACCTGGGTTATCCTGAGGATCCTGCGCCTGCCATGTGTGCCAATATATCTAGCCTGAGCACCAAAAGGTGCCATCCCAAAGACACGATTGACCTCAATGGGTCCATGTTCGCTGACAGCCTGGAGGACTTCGGTGACCCGCGGGAAAAGACCAAGGTGAAGTTCAAAGTCCCAGGTGTAGGCATCATAAATTTGAGGGTTCTATCCTGGACCGACACCACGATTACGGTCAAGATTCCTGCCAAGGCAAAATTACAATCAAAGTTTGGTGATCTGCCTGTTACCGGTAAGGTGTATATCCAAAACGGCAAGAACAAGAGCAACAAGAAAAAGTTGACGATTAAATCCTAACCTGTAATGTATTAAAGTTTCTTCACGGAATTTGTGAGGAAAGACGGGAGAGGGCAGGGTCACATCGTAGCTGACCCTGCCCTTTCTTTATCTAGCGTCCATCCATTAATGAATTCCCAGATGACGGGCACTAGCGTCAGTTTCGATTTCAGAAATTGCCCATTTCTGGATGGAAACTAGCTGGACTTTGCTAAGGGACTATGATACCTATTCATGAACGTTTTCGTGAACCTATTTCTTGAGAGGTGAGAGCTATGATTTCCTGGATATCTATCCCCGGTCATAAGGGCCCCGGTCATAAGGGAATGACCAGCACAAGATTGATCTGGTTGCTCCTTGGGGTATGTGTGGTGGTGTTTCTTATTGTTGTGCTGAGATCGCCCAGGGAAGCAAAAAGGGAAGGCGTAAAGACCGAAGCGGTTCAAAGGCCTGTCAAGGAGCCGGTAGCTGAAAAGCCGGTGAGGGAAGAAGCAGCGCAACAGGAGGTCGTGGCTCAGAAGAAACAAATACATGTAGAATCAAAGGAAGAAAATAAAAAGGATATCGTAGAAGTGGCGACCTTACAAGCCCGGGTGACCGGCATCGATCCGGATATGGAGATGATTATGTTAGACGGTCAGTGGTACAATTCGGGATCAGCAGATCTGGCCGGGATCCGGATCGGGAATCTCGTGGAAGTCACTTACCCGAAGAAGAAAATCGCCAAGGGGCTGACTCTCATAAGTTCTATTCGTGTCCTCGGTTTGTCGGAGGAAAAAACGAAAGACGAGGGCGTACCTCTAAAAGAGAAATTACAGCGACGAAAGCAGGCGAGAGAAGCCAAGGTGCAAACTGAAGACAAGCCAGCAGAAGAGATACAGGAAGCCGGAGCAGGAGAACCGCGAACCATGGAAGGTCGGGTCAGGGGTCTTGATCCTGACCTGGCCGTTATTGTGGTAGATGGTATCACCTTTGAGGCCGCCTCTTATGATGCGACTGGTCTTCAGATCCCATCAGTAGATTTGACCGGGATTCACATTGGCGATGTCGTCAGGGTTACTTACACAAAAGAGAAGTATGGCAAGGTTGTAGAATCGATTGAGGTGATTGAACGGCGTTGACAGACCTTTGACACATGTTAACGCCCTACGCCTCTTTATACTTCTATGTATTCCTGTGGTTAATCCGCCCAGGCGGATCGCCTTCCTTGACCTTGGAAGAACTATCTCATTCTGGGACAGCCTCCTAGTATCCTTGTGGTGAGACCAGACGCGCTCAACTGTTGTGAAAACACCCTGTTGGCATGATATATGGTAACTTCTCAAAAAGTCCGGGTTCTCGTCATTGCGAGCGAAGCGCCCGCCCTGGCGCGACATGAGAATAATAACCGGTGCTATATATGAACCCGGCCCGCCCTGGCGCGACAGAAGCTGGACCATGCCACAGAGAGAAAAACCCGGTCTGGGCCAGGGTCTGGGCCAGGGAAGCAATCTCCTTGGTAGCACTGAGATTGCGTCGTCGCTAACACTCCTCGCAATGACCCGAAATCACAGTTTCAGGGAATTACCAGGACTTATTGAGAAGTTACGATATATGCTGATTCTGCATGATATGTGCTAATTCTAAAAGGGGTGAAGAGCGTGGATCCTTGTCAGAGAGGTCATGACTGACTATGAGAAGGCTCAGGGGGCCTAAATCGTGGACAGGCTAAAGATTCAAATCGGAAGGCTACTGATCAGTGCGCTTGTCGGGGCGGTATTTGTGTGGGTGCTAGACTGTACTGACGCTCTGGCGTGGTACAGGGCCAAATACACGGAGTCGGCCCATGGTAGTAGCTCCATCGGAGTCAAACGAAAGACGGGCACTTCTACTGCTGATTATTCCATAGGAAACTGTGCCCACTGTCACGAGCAGCATGCCAGTATTGGCGGGAGTTCCCATTCCGCTAACGCCTTTGGGCTTTTTGCCCCAAATAATCCAACCAGCCAGACCGACAACTTCTGCTTTCAGTGTCATAAAGGGGTTGGTTCTATTCAGGATGGCGGTATCACTAACTATACGTATAGCAAAAATTTTGGCGGAGGCACAGAAAGATTTACTACGATATACGATGCCTTTAATCCAACAAGCGGGGCTACTCCTTCATCTCATGACCTTTTCGATGTTCAAGATTTTGCAGTCAATATACACGGTGGACTTGGGTTTACGAGTAACACCAACGCGTGTGTCATATGCCACGACGTGCATACTGCCCAGAGGAATTGCCCGGTTACTGTCAATCAAGCCTTGGGCGGAATCAACACTGCAATCAGACGACCGGGAGACTATGCTGAACGTCGCGCCAATCTATGGGGAGATGAGGACGCTGCCACCTCCGGCTATAACGAACGTATGGTTGATTTCACAAGTAAGTATCAAGCTCCTTTCTTTAAGGGTGGTTCCAGCCGGTATGAACCCGCGAATGATGAGACTGCGGACGGCAGTAATTTGCCGAATTTCAAAAATTACTGTTCAGGGGCATGCCATGGCCGTAGCGATGTTTACAGTACAGAACGCGGCAGGAACCTTTACGAAATTGACTGGACAACGAGCGGAGATAAACACGGCAGAAATCACGCCGACGGTAGTGCAGGCGGTGTCACTATAGCCCCTTTCGAATATTCCAGTTATAATTATGTTCTCTCCTGTACCGACTGCCACGAACCCCATGGCTCGGAAAATGAATGGCTGTTGCGTACATGTGTTAATGGAAAGGATAACATTACCGTACCTGGTCCTGGGCAGTGGTTTGACTTCTGCACGGCATGTCACAGTCTTAATCAACATACGTCCCCGTGGGGCTCCACCACGGACTGTTACAACAACGGCATTTGCCACTATCATGGACATGGAGTGCTTTTCTGATGATGCGCAACAACGAGGAAGACTTCCAGGAGGGGCCAGACGAAAAGATAGTTGACCCTGATGAATTTCTTTCAACTTGGCATCGTTGACCGGCCTGGTTCCTGCCCTCAAAACGTGATGCAAGCCATTCGCCCTACCTGGTTTGAGGGCGATCGTGCTTCATCCCAGCCCCAACGCGCCGGCACCCGGCATTAAGGAAACGGACGCCGGGGTCTCGTGTCTTCGTGATTACCGCTTTTTGCTCCTTGTTCTGTTCGAGGTCAATGATATTCCCAAAAGATGAAAAACTTTTCACACGTGTAACCTTTATTATCCACATTCTACTCTGTCCACGCCTTGCGTGGCGTTTGGCATGGGTAAGTCAACTATGTGAGAATACGACAAAATAACAAAAAAGGCGCTCTTAATGCTTTAATTGTCCAAGTTAGCATGCTTTTTGCAAGAGGTTAAAAGTTGCTTAGTATTCAATATGCTCAGCGCCATTGTTTGACCCCTTTGGGGGCCAACTCAGGATTCAAAAGATACATATTAAAATACCTGTATGCCTGGACCAGGGTAAGGTAGCCAGAAGGACTACCGGTTTAGAGATTTTTTCTGTCCTTACGACCGCGTTTCCTTGTGGCCGTCCACACGACCGAGGCATCGCCTTTCACCACTGAAACTTGAGCGTGAATATTGGTAAAAAAACATTTCATTTCACAGCAACACCATTGGTTTGGGCACGACTGGTCCTGGCCGATGTTGGTCAAGATGAAGCGAAGAACTGTCCAATTATCTTAATTTATAAGTAAGGGGGGTGATGAAGGAAAAGAAAGAAAAAGAGGAGAAGGTGAGATTTCAACAACCGGCTAAGTGTTGAGATCTCGAAAGGAGGAGTCAAGCAATGGTAAGGGTTAGTGAAACATTATATTGTCAAGGAAGGAGGAGACGATGTTGAAGACTAAGAAATTATTAACCGTTCCGGGCATATTTGTGCTGCTGGTTTTGGGCACGGCCGGGGTCCTGTGGGCCTTATGCCCAGCGACCTACAACCGCCCCAACCCGAGCATGGACTATGTGCCTCAGGAGATCGGTATTTTTGATACCGTGTACTGGGAACACACTGAACACAACTGTAGGGCATGCCACGGCAACAGCACGGCAGATAGACACCACTATACGGAGCTTGTTCTTAAAGATCGCCAATGTGTCGTGTGCCACCCGCCATGCACGCTAGGTGATCCTGATTGTCCAAACGGAATAACCATCAAGAGGGACTGCAGGGCCAGCGAATGCCATGCTGATATTGATAACGGCTGGCACCACACGACGGATATGGCCGCTGCTGAGAATTGTATTGCCTGCCACGACCCGAACTTGATTGAAGAGATTACGCCATTTCGAGACCATGAAATGTATCCGCCATCGGTCGTAACGCCCACGCCGTTCTCGTGCGAGAACTGCCACTGGGATCAGGCCCTTAGTCCAGATCCGCCAGAACATCCTTCCACCGAGGACCACTATGATGCTTGGGGGAATTTTATAGGAGACTACGTATACCCAAAACCGATCTACAGTAACTTTGACACCCACCATATGCAGTTTCAGGGGTATGTGGTGGGGCAGTGCGCCAAATGCCACTCCCAGGATCCGGGAAATCCAGACTGGAATCCTTACAATCCCGAGCTTATGCGCTACTGCGAGATATGCCACAGCATCAGGACACTGCATATCATAGGCCCCCATGTGTCAGCCACACCTGGCTGGGAGGCGGTGGGCTTCCACGTGCCCGGAGATCCCGGTTATTCTAGCTGCGACGACGTGGACCCCACGGTGTACAAGACCTTTACGGCAGACGAGCAGTGCTTGGCATGCCACGCTGACAACCTGCCACCTTGGGATCCTGAGATTCCTCCATACGAGCCCGCCATTGACCTCGGCGTTTTAGGCATTCAGCCCATCCATGGAAGCCCTGGTGCGATTGTCACCTTAAGGGGTGAATACTTCGGCGAGGAGCAAACTTCGGAAAGAGGCGTGCAGTTGAAGCTCAAGCCAGGGGGTCCGGCCTGGATCGATGTGCCGATCCATTCCTGGACAGACACCATGATCGAGTGGGAGCTGCCGGCCTGGACCTTTGCCCCGGGAAACTATTGGGTGAGGGTTAAGACCGAGGTTGGAAACAGCAACAATCGGGTCTTTACGGTTGAGGATCACCCCACTTTGTTGAATGCCAGTCCGGATTCCGGGCCGTGCTCCACCTGGATTACCCTTTCCGGAAGCGGGGGCTTTGGCAATGTGCAGAGCAAGATGTACGCCGATGGCTACCACGGTGTTCATCACATCGTAGACTTTGTATGCGGGGCCGAGACCTATACGGCCAAGAATTATCAGAACTGGAGCGATACCAGCCTTGATGTGAGGATCTGGAACACGTTTAAAGACGGAGTAGATACTTGCGGGGAACCAGTGGACGGGCGCAACTTCGTCCAGGATGATGCCACCCCGGTTCCTTCCGGTCCCTGCGCTGGCCACGTATGTCCAGATGAGCCCACGGTCTACAAGTGCGACTGCATGGCCCTTGGCACCTACTCGGTCTATGTTAAGGCCATCTACTTCGGAGATGACGATGTTAGCGGTGACTTGACTTGCGGCGATATCATCTTTCAGGTGGAAAAAAGCGATCCGGTCTACTTTGAGCTCACAAATAAGCCTGCTATTTACAAACTCGATCCCTGGAAGATCGAGCGCGACAAACGGCTAAAGATCTATGGCCTCAACTTTGGCCCGTACCAGGAGGATGGCGAAGTTCGCATCGGAACACTGAACCAGTACAACGACAACCCCTCCACCAAGGGTAAGGTCCTGTCTGTTGTAAGGTCCTGGAGCAACACCCTGATCAAGGTCAAGGTGAAGGTTCCCCTAACATGGGAAGGCAAGAAGAAGTGGGTGTGGGTGGTAAAAAACGGTGAGGCGAGCCTGTTAAGTTATCCCAGGCCGCTTAAGATTCTGGTACCCTTGCCTTAATTTAAAACCTTAGTCTTAGTCAAAGAGGGGGGAGGGGACTTGTACACCTGTACCTTCCCCTCTCTCCCAAGAACAATATGAAGGCGTGAGGGAGTGGTTGAGAAATGATTAGCAATGCCAGATGTAAAAACCCTGATGTAAAAAATCTTTAGGATAAAGAAGGGAGGGAATAGACAGTGAATTTAAATATAACCAGAAGGCAATTCTTGCAGTACTGCACGGCCTCTGCGGCCGCCCTGGGCCTTAGCCAAACCGACCTCCTGAAGCTGGGAAAGGCCTTGGCAACGCCGCAGGCAGGCTGTACGAGCCCGAACGCCCACGGCTTGGAATATCAGCCCCAAGGATGATTCGGATACGGACGAGAAGACATTAGGCCTGAGAGGTCCCATTGAACAGTGCATTTGGGGAACGCCTCTTGTGGCTGAGGCAGAGCCTATTGAGATCCTCAGAATTATCCATTCTTTTGACCCGTGCTGTGCGTGCACGGTCCATCTCGCGAACCCGAAAAAGGAGAAAGTGGCTGACGTCACTCTCGAAGCCCTAATGTAGGAACCATGTTCAGCCGGAAGGGGGGCCCTTCAATGGGCCCCCCTGTGGTTGAGAGCTAGTGAAACAACGTGCGAACTTAAACCGCAAAGGGGCCTTTCAGGCCGCTTTTTAGTATGGAAAACGTTCTGGAATTTTTGCTGCGGTTAAATAATTGGGCGGGGGAAAGTGTTGTCCGGTAGAAAGCGTGTTCTTATCTTGGGTGTTGGTAACCTTCTTTTAAAGGACGAGGGGGTAGGTGTGCATGTAGCCCGAAAACTTATGGACATGGACCTGCCGCCCCACGTGGAGGTCCTGGACGGCGGCACAGGGGGCTTTGATCTTCTGGACGACATTGAGGGGCGGGAAAAAGTCATTGTCATAGACACCGTTAAGGCCGGGCAACCGCCTGGGACGCTCTATCGATTCTCAGGTGAAGATATTGAAGAGCGGTCTAAGTCAGGGTTATCCCTTCATGATATTGACATGACGGATCTCCTGAGGCTGGCTGATGTGCTGGGGGTCGAGAAGCCCGAGCTTGTGGTCATCGGGATTGAGGCAAAGGATATGGAGAGTGCAAGTCTTGAGCTTTCCCCAGAGATCGAGGCCCAGGTTCCAAAGGTGATAGAGCTGGTGATGAAGGAGATTCCGGGGGTGACTTAACATTTATCATTTATCATTTGTCATTGGCAAATGGCTGGTTGCGTATTGTGGGATTGAATTGGGTATAATTGACAGTTTGCTTGGTTGAATTAGTTAAATTGGTTGAGTCGGTTAACCGATAAACCCAATATGACCAATTGAACTAATAAAGCTAGTGGTTAGTCCGAATGACTAATGACCAGTGACTAATGATAAATGATCAATGATGATGGTTTCGCAAAAAGTCCAGAAAAACGTCATTGCGAGCGGAGAGAAGCAATCTTACGTTAGATAACTGCTCCTATTTATTAGATTGCCAAGTCGTCCCGCAAAGCGGGACTTCTCGCAATGACTCCAATTCATGACTTTTTACGATTTTATAGATGATAGATGACAGATGATAACTGATTGAAAGGGTTCCAATTTATGAAGATTCTATTACCCAGACTTCTTGTATGCGTTGTTGTGTTTGCCTTGTTTTTCAGTGGTTGTCGTAAAGAGAAGGTAGGCAAGACTACGGGTGAGCAGACGGGTGAAAAGCCAAGTGAAAACATCGTGGCCTTGGTGGGTGACGAGCAGATCACCAGGGGAGAGTTTGAGGCGGCCTTGGAGAGGGTGCCACAGAACAGGCGGGAAAGATATCGGGACAGGGTCCTTGAGCATTTGATTCAGGTAAAGGTTTTCTCTAAGGAAGCGAGAAGGGAGGGACTGGACAAGGATCCGCAAACCAAGAGGGCCCTAGACAGGGGTACAAATGAAACCCTAGCGCGATATTTTGTCAAGAAATATGTTGATCAGCAGGCAGAGCCTTCAGAAGAGGAAGTTCGGAAATATTACGAGGAACACAAGGATGAATTTGTGGTTCCTGAAGGTGTGTTGATCCAGCATATCCTGGTCAAGAAACAGCAAAAGGCCGAAGCGCTGTTAAAGGACTTGAAAGAGGGGGCATCATTCGAGGAGCTTGCCAAGAAAAGATCGATTGCTCGTTCATGGAAAAAGGGTGGACAGCTTGGGTGGCTGTACAAGGGAAGGATGGAGCCAGAAATGGAGAAAGTGGCCTTTGTCCTGGAGAAGCGAAAACTCAGTGACGTCATACAAACAAAGAAGGGTTACCAGATTATTAAGGTATTAGATACAAGCGCCAAAAGGGAAATAGGCTTTGACGAGGCAAATTCAAGGATACGCAATGCATTGTTCCGGAGGAATAAAAGGGACCTTATTCATAAGTATTACAAAGAGGCCAAGGTAGAGAGAGATCCTGGCGAAAAGGGCGTGCTGGTCAAGGTGGGAGATGAGGCCTTCACAGAAGAAACCCTTGCACCCATCCTGGTCAAGGTTTCGGAAAAAGAAACAGAAAAGTTCAGGCGGCGATGGATTAAATACTTCATAGAAACAAAGGTCTTCTCAAAGGAGGCAAAAAAGGTCGGTCTCCAAAACGATCCTGAGGTGGCCGCAGACCTCAAGAGAAAAACAGAGGAGGTCCTGGCCGAGGCCTTTCGAAAAAGATTTATTGCGGACAAATTTCCAGTGACGGACCAAGACGTAGCCGAATACTACCAGTCCCACCTTGAGCAATTCAGAATACCTTTGAGACTCAGAGTCAAATCTATCCTGGTCAAGACAAAGGAAGAGGCCGAAGAGATCTTGAAAGAGCTCAAGGAAGGAGCCGCCTTTGGATCTCTGGCCATGAAAAGATCGATTCAGCCTTCGGCTTCAAGGGCAGGGGAGATTGGCTGGTTTGCCAAAGGAGAAAAGGATCCTGCCCTGGAAAAAGTGGCATTTTCCCTGGAGAAAGGAAAAATCAGCCACATCATCAAGACAGAGGCAGGCTACGAGATCATCAAACTGATGGACAGAAAAGGGGGCAACATAAAGACCCTTGACCAGGTCAGGCAAGCAATAAAGATGAGCCTGTTCAGGCAGAAGTTTGAGGAGGAAAAGCAGCGATATTACAAGAAGGCAGGGGTAAAAGTGCTGGGGTCGTAGCCCCCGGACAGCTATCATTGAACATTTATCATTTATCATTTATCATTTGTCAGTAGTCAATGGTTAGTGGTTAGGATACCAGATGCCGGATGCCAGATGCAGGATGCCGGATACACCGGATGCCGGATACCAGACTAAACGACGTCCCAAAGTGATATCGCCTCCTGCACAGATTGAATCTTATCATACTTATGCCCGTGGATCGAGCGTGCCTCCCAGAGGTTGACCGCCTGTTGCATATTCAGCCACATTCATAATCCCCGTGTATTGCCCTCAGAAATGTCTTGTTAGTCCCCCGTGTTTTGTGCTGTTGATCACACCGGACTCTATCTTGATTCCACAGGAATTCGCTTAATCATTCGTCCCCGCACATAACCGGCCCAACCGGCAAACTGGCTAACTCCCGCAACACACCCCCACGAAAGCACGAAAAAGGATCTTGTGAGTACTTATTTGCCCAATATGTGAAATGTTTTTCCCTTGGGTAGCAGTTCGCTGGACACATGTCCCATAAGGGAGCATGAGGTTGGCGGGGTGGCAGCAAATATATGGAGTAAGATTAATGGGTTACAGGTGTCAAATATTGTGCAAAAAGATCGTCGCAAAGGTCTCCTCTGGCATGCTTCTTGTTAGTGAAGATGGGCAGTGATCAAGTGATCAGCACTCAGCTTTCAGTCTGGTTTTCACAATGAAAATACTCACACTGAATCCCCCATTCTTGCCCAAATTCTCAAGAGAACAGCGCAGTCCTGCGGTGACCAAGAGCGGGACCCTCTATTATCCCATGTGGCTGGCCTATGCCACCGGGGTGCTGGAAGAGGAAGGATTTGACGTTAGGCTCGTGGATGCGCCGGCTCAGGGGCAAGGGTTGGACGAGATCATGGATATTGTAAAGGACTTCCGTCCTGATATGGCGGTAGTCGATACGAGCACGCCCAGCATATACAACGACGTGAAGGTTGCCGCAAAGATTAAAGAGATCCTTCCGGACTGTACCACCGTCCTGGTCGGTCCCCATGTCTCTGCGCTTCCTGAAGAGACTTTGAAGCTTGATCCGGGTGTCGATGCTGTGGCCCGTGAGGAATACGACTACACGGTGAGAGACCTTGCACGGGCCGTGGAAGAGGGCAGGGATCTTAAAGGGGTCCAGGGGATCACGTTCCGGCAGAACGGAAAGATCCTTCATACCCAAGACCGGCCCATGATCGATGACCTGGACAAGATTCCGTTTGTAAGCAGGGTATACCAGAGGCACCTGAACGTTCGAGACTACTTCTATGCCATCTGCCAGCACCCTGAAGTCACCATCATTACCGGAAGGGGGTGTCCCCACCGGTGTACATACTGCGTTTATCCCCAGACTTTTCAGGGAAGGCGATATCGGGCCAGAACCGCTAAAAACGTGGTGGAAGAATTTGAATTCATTGCCGAAACCTTTCCATTTGTCAAAGAGGTCTTTATTGAAGATGACACCTTTACCGTTGATAGAAAGCGATGCCGGGAGATCTGCCAAGGGCTCATCAAAGCGGGAAACCGCATAAGCTGGACCGCAAATGCCCGGGCCGACGTCGATTTAGAGACCCTTAAACAGATGAAAAAGGCCGGTTGCAGGCTTTTATGCGTGGGGGTGGAGAGCGGAAACCAGAAGGTTCTGAACAATATCAAGAAAGGCGTATCTCTAAAGGGGATCAGGAGGTTCTTCAGAGATGCCAAGATGGCCGGCATTCTTGTTCATGGCTGCTTTCTGGTCGGAAACAGAGGGGACAACAGGCAGACCCTTGAAGAAACCCTGAATTTTGCCAAGGAGTTGAATCCGGACACGGCCCAGTTTTTCCCCCTGATGGTCTACCCCGGCACAGAGGCCTATCAATGGGCAAAAAGCGAGAATAATGTCCTTACCGAAGATTTTTCGGAATGGGTCACAGAGGAAGGGCTGCATAACTGCGTAGTTAAAATGTCGGATTTGTCCAATGCCGATTTGGTTGAATTTTGTGACAGGGCCAGACGTGAGTTTTATATTAGACCTCGGTATCTTATCTGGAAGCTGAGGCAGGCGTTTTTCCATCCCTCGGAGCTTCAGAGGACGGCGAAGTCGTTCAGGACCTTTGTCAAGTTTTTGCTCAGGGGTACATTCCCGAAATCTCGGTGGGTAGAGGGAAACACCTAATCGTGAGGAGCAAAAGGCAAAAGAAATATTCTCACCACAGAGACACAGGGAGCACAGAGGGTTATCTTTTTATCCAATCGGGAGACGACGATTGGATAAAACACCTCATCCGCCTGGGCGGACTGATGGTTTTCATATGCCGTCGTCTCCCGGCAAATGAAAAAAGGTCTTTCTCGGTGTCCTCTGTGCCTCTGTGGTGAGAAGACTCTCCTTATGGTTTTCTGTTGGAAAGGGGAAGCAATCCGAAACTGAGGCAACAAATGGAACGCACGGCCATAGACATATCAGTAATTGTGCCGGTTTTTAACGGCGGCAGAAAGATTCGCAGGTGCGTCAATGCCCTGAAGCGGCAAAGGACTGAAAGATCCTATGAGATCATTGTCGTGGATGACGGGTCCACAGACCGAGGCCTCCAGTGGATTAAGGGTAACGGCGTCAAGGTCTTCAAGCAATCGAATCAAGGTCCTGCAGCAGCCCGGAATCTCGGGGTAGAAAGGGCTCAAGGGGAGATCATTCTTTTTACGGATGCCGATTGTGAGCCCCTTGAGGATTGGATTGAGGAACTGGTCCGGCCCCTGGAAGAGACTTCCGTCTCCGGAGTGAAGGGCACCTATCTGACACAACAGAAGAAGATCGTGCCTCGTTTTGTGCAACTGGAATACGAGGGCAAATACGAGAGGATGAAAAAGGATCGCTTCATCGATTTCGTCGACACATATGCTGCGGGCTTCATCAAAAAAGATTTTCTGGAGGCTGGCGGATACGACACCCGATTTCCCACTGCATCGGTTGAGGATCAGGAGTTTTCCTTTCGCATGTGGGAAAAAGGATTTCGGATGATCTTTAGTCCTGATGCAAGGGTCTACCATACCCACTCTCACACCCTGTGGAACTACGTGAGAAAGAAATTTCGTATCGGCCTTTGGAAGGCCCTGGTCTTAAGAAAACATCCTAAAAAGATCGTCAGGGATTCTCATACGCCCCAGTCCTTGAAGCTGGAAATGGTCTTTGCCATGCTGTTTCTCATCTGTCTGCTTTTATGGCCACTCAAAGGGGACTTGCTTTTCTACGGTTTTTTCCCACTCGCTGGTTTCTTGGCGACTATTTTCCCTTTTGTTCTGAAGCTGTTCAGGAGGGACCCCCTCGTGGCCGTTTTTGCCCCGTTTCTTCTTTTTGCAAGGGCTGTTTCCTTGAGTTTTGGTCTTATTGTTGGGGTGTTCAGGTTCTATGTTTTGAATGGAAGGGTGGGGCAGGTAGATAAATGCCTAAAATCTGAAGTGCCTAAGATCTGAAGTGCCTAAAATTGAAAATGCCTAAAATTAAACGAAGTCACGAATTTAAGGATTAAGGAATTTGGGAATTGAAGAATGATGAAGTCGTAAAAAGTCGTCACTCCGGTGAAAACCGGAGTCCAGAGCCTTTGTAACTAGCTGAATAAACTGGATTCCGGCACCTGCCCCGGACCACGATCCGGGGTTCGCCGGAATGACAGAAAGAGGTGTTTTTCGACTTTTTACGAGTTCATCAACTTTGCCTCACTTTAGGCATTTTAGCTCATTTTAGGCACTTTAGGCATTTCAATTAGCAACTGAGGAGATTATGTGATGCTTGCCAAAAGGATATTTGACATCGTTGTTTCCGGGGTGTTGATCATCGTGACCTTTCCAATCATGGTTTTGGTGGCCCTGTTGGTGAAACTGGACTCGTGTGGGCAGGCTGTTTTCAGACAAGAAAGAGTCGGAGGAAACCGCAGGTTAGCCAAGGCCTCTAATGGGGGAGGGATGGACCAGGCAAAGGACAGGAGAAAAAGGGACCTGGGTGGAAGGCCCTTTACCATGTACAAATTCAGGTCCATGGTGCAAGAGGCCGAAGAGATGCTGCCGTCTCTGGTGAACCTGGGGGCGCTGTGTGAGCCTGTCTACAAGCTGGATAATGATCCCCGTGTGACCCGTTTCGGGAGGCTTCTTAGACAGAGCAGCCTGGATGAACTTCCCCAGTTGTTCAATGTGTTGAAAGGGGACATGAGCCTCGTGGGCCCCAGACCAGAGGCCATAAAGATTGTTGAGCTGTATGGTAAGAAGCACAAGCAGAGACTTGAGATAAGGCCGGGGCTTACAGGCTTACAGCAGGTTACATGCCGTGGAATAAAATCAATGCAAAAGAGGCTCAAATACGACCTGCATTATATAAAAAACCGCTCCATGTTCCTCGATTTTCTGATTTTGTTTAAGACGTTTTTCGTGGTGATTGGTGGCAATGGCGCCCGATGATTGACCTTCACCGCAGAGACGCGGGGAACTAAAGCTCCTTAAACACGACCTTCAATTGAGCGTTTTCAGCCAGTTGAAGGTTTTTTTGTAGCAAATTGCAAGATATTGCCCTAAGATGGCCAAAATGGGCAAATTAGGCAAAGTTCTTGCAAGATGATTTAGATGTTTCAGTGGTTCGATTGGTTGTATTGGTTGGATTCGTTCACTAATCGAACCAATTGAACAAATCAAACCAATAGAACTAGAAGAAGTATGGCCAATATACTCTTTATCAACCCATTACACAAAAGACACGGCAGCACTTACCGTTCGAGGAATCTTTTTAGGCTTCTTTCGATAAATAATCGTGTTTTATACGTGGAACCGGGTGGGGGGAAAGCAGGCAGCAGGATTTTAGTCAATGACAGGGATAGCGCTGCAGGGCTGTTTTGGTCCGTGTTTGAATACCTTTGGGTATGCTTGCGAATCGACTTTGACATTCTGTACTTGCAAAAGCCGATGATTATGACATTGCCGTCTCTCATCCTGGCAAAACTCAGGAAAAAATGCGCGGTTATTGATTTTGACGATTTGGATTCAGGCTGGCAAACGTCTGAGTGGAAAAGAAAGCTCGCGCTTTTTGGCGAGAGATTTGCGCCCCAATATGCGGATGTCTTGACCACCCACAACAGATATCTGAAGGCCCACCTCGAAGGCGCTTCCCACAAACGGATATTTACGATCCCCCAAGGTGTGGATACGGCTTTGTTTAATCCGGACAGATTCAACAAGGCCTTGGAAAAGGATAAGTTGGGTCTGGGAGAAAAAAAGGTTTTTTGCTTTCTTGGATCATTCACTAAAGGCTCGGCAGCAGATCTTGATTTGATACTTATGGCCTTTAAGATTGCGTCCGATCAAGAAAAAGACATGGCGCTGATGATTCTGGGCGGAGAAGGTCCTCTGGAAGATGATTATCGAAAGAAGATAAAGGCCCTGGGGTTGAATAAGGATGTCCTCATTACCGGCAGGAAAGAGCAGAAGGATATTCCACGATATTTGAGTGGTGCGGATTACGGTCTCATATGTATGCGAGACAATTTGGCAAATCGATTCAGGATGTCTCTTAAGGTATTGGAATATCTGGCCATGGAGCTAACGGTTGTCGGCCACATGGTCGGAGGTTCAAGAGACGCCTTTGCGCCCTACTGTTTTCTGTGCGATCCTAGGCCGGAGGCCTTGAGCAAGAAGATGCTTGAAGTCATGAGAAGTAAATCTGGGCGAAAAAGCGCGAGGGAGTTTATTGTCGAGAATTATGACTGGCAGAGGTTCCTCCCGATGGTGGATGAGGTGGTAAAAGAGTGTAAGCTCAAAGCTCAAGGCTGAAAGCTGAAAGCTCAAGGCTGAAAGCTGAAAGCGAAAGCTCAAAGGAAAATGACCAGTGACGACTAACAAACCGGCTAACCGGCTCAACGGGCTAAACGGGCTCAACCGAATGACGGACGGCAAATGACAACTGACCGCTTAAAACAGGCAATAGGCATTGCTAAGAGAATGAGGTTGGAATGAGAATTGCCTTTGTAGATGGCCCTTGGCCTCATTTTGGGCATCGGACTCAGCGATGGGCCCATAAGAATCCGGGTGGCAATATTAATCCTCCGCCCCTCTTTCAGATGTATGCGGCTTCCGTGGCCCGCGATAAGGGCTGCAAGGTGGCGCTGTGGGATGCACCTGTCCGGGACATGACTTTTGAGGCAGTCGTGGATGAGATTGTCCTTTTTTCGCCTGATATAGTCGTTCAGAATACGTCAACCGCCAGCTTTGATCATGATGTCAGGCTGGCCAAAATGCTAAAGCAAAAAAAGGACTGGCTCCTCGTCATGGTAGGTCCTCATGTGACCGCTCTTTGCCGTGAGGTGATGGAGGATATCCCCCATGTGGATGTCATTGCCCTTGGGGAATATGATGAGACCATTGCAGACATCGCTTCGAATCCGGATGACCTGACAAAGGTTAAAGGGATCGTATTCCGCCAGGGAAAGGAGTTCATTCAAACAGAACAGAGAGAACTTGTCAGGGATTTGGACTCCCTCCCATATCCCGCATGGGATCTGGTTGAGGTAGATCGGTATTGGGAATCCATGTTCCCCAAGAGCAAAAGACCGGTGGCCACCATTATGAGTAGCCGTGGTTGTAACTTCCGCTGTTCTTTCTGCCTGTATCCACAGGTCCTGTTCCGGTTCAGGCTCAGGTTAAGAGACCTCAACTGTGTTGTGGACGAAATCGAGTGGTTGAATAAGGAGTTTGGCACAAGGTTTTTTTACTTTGAGGATGACAACTTCACGGCTTCGTGGAAACGGGTGGAAAAATTCTGCCGGCTTCTTTTGGAAAGAGGGTTGAACATTACGTGGGGATGTCTCTCCAGGACAGACAGGGTGACGGAAGAACGCATAAGGTTGATGAAGGAATCAGGCTGTTTTCTCATCAAGTACGGGGTGGAATCAGGGGTTCAAGCCACGCTGGATGCAATAGATAAGCACAAGGCTTTGAAGGACGTTGTCCATGCCTTTGGCGTGACAAAGAAGGTTGGGATCACCACCCATGCCACGGTGATGATCGGGGCCGCTTACGAGACCAGGGAAACGATCCGTCAAACAAGGGCATTTGTAAAGAAGCTCGGGCCGGATTCGGTGCAGTTCAGCATATGCACGCCGCTTCCCGGGACCAGGTTCTGGGATGAATGCGTTGAAAATGGCTGGCTGAGCTACGAGAGATGGGAGGATTTTGACGGTGTGACCGGGGGCGTTCTGGACTTTCCCGGTCTCTCAAGAGATGAAATCAGGGAGGCAGTACAGAACTCCTATCTGGACTATTACTCTTCTCCGGCCCACATCAGGCAGCGGATAAAAAGGATGATACACGGGCCTGAAAGGGCTTCGCAATTTGTGAGAAATTTTTGGCTGTTGAAGAGGCTGGGGATGGTCTTAATGTCGAAGGTGAAAGCAATTGAGAGCTGAAAGCTCAAGGCTGAAGGCTGAAAGCTCAAGGCTCAAGGCTCAAAGCTGAAAGCAAATTAGGAGCTCAAAGCTGAAAGCAAATTAGGAGCTCAAAGCTGAAAGCTCAAAGCTGAAGGGTGAAAGCTGAAAGCAATTAAGAGCTCAAAGCTCAAAGCTGAAAGGTGAAAGCAATTAAGAGCTCAAAGCTGAAAGCAATTAAGAGCTCAAGTCTATTGTCTTTGAGCTTTCAGCCTTGAGCCCTATTTCTAGGTGATTAAATGAGCAAGGTTCTCGTAATCGGTCTGGACGCGGCCACATTGGATGTAATGACCCCGCTGATGGAAGAAGGTCTCCTTCCTAACCTTCAACGCCTGTGTGAAGAGGGTGTTCACGGCGAACTGGCATCGACGTTGCACCCCTTAAGCCCTCCTGCCTGGACATCTTTTATTACGGGAAAAAACCCGGGCAAGCATGGCATATACGATTTTGTGGTCCACAAGCCGAACAGTTATGAGTTGGAGTATACGTACGGAGGGATGCGCAAAGGTTGTTCTCTTTGGAGGCTTTTGAGTGATGGCGGCAAGAGGGTCGTGGTGTTAAACGTGCCCATGACCTATCCCCCGGAAGCCGTGAACGGGGCGCTCATATCAGGGTTCGACTCACCAGGCACGGATTCCGGGTTTGCGTATCCGGCCGGGATTCTCGACGAAATTACCCGTAATGTAGGGCCCTATCAACTAAGGGACTATCCCCAAGGCCACGATCCGTCCTCTTTTCTGAAGCAGCTCGAAGATCTGCTTGATTTCAGGAGACGGCTCACTCATTACATGATGGACCGTCATGAATGGGATTTCTTTATGATGGTCTTTGGAGAGACGGATCTGGTTCAGCATGCTTACTGGCAATATACAGACCCTGCCTTTACATCCATTTCTGCCTCAGACAGAGACAAGTATGGAAACGTCATTCGTGACACCTATATCAAAATGGACGGAGTCGTTGGAGAGCTCCTTCCCAAGCTGTCCGAGGATACCCACGTGTTGGTCATGTCAGACCACGGCGCAGGACCCTGTTATAAGGCCGTGTTTATCAATAAATGGCTGGAAGAAAACGGCCTTCTTACTTACTTGGATTCAAAGGGAAAGAAATCATACCTTGAATTGTTGAAGGGAATGCACCGGATCATAAAGAACACGATCCCCCCCGCGGGACTGGAATGGATGAAAAAGACTTTTCCAGGGTTGAGGCAGAAGGTCAAGTCAAAGATCGTGTTCTCCGATATTGATTGGTCTCGCACAAGGGTGTGGTCCTTTGGCAGGGAGAGCACCAATCTGTTCATCAACGTAAAGGGCAAGTTTCCTCAAGGGATCGTAAGCCGTGGGTCTGAATACGCGGCACTAAGAGATGGGCTCATTGAGGCCCTGCACACGATCATAGACCCCGATACACGAGAGCCTGCCGTGGGCAATGTGTTCAGGGGCGAGGAGGTTTACCACGGCGATTGTATGGATAATGCCCCTGATCTTCTGGTGACGTGGAGGAACCATCAGTACACCTCCTGGCCCGGATATAATGACAGAGATCGCGCCCTTTTTGAACCGAGCCTAAACCACAGTGATTTTAGCGACTGGTCACAGTTGCAAAAAGGGGGAAACCACAGGCCGAACGGGGTCCTTTTCATGAGAGGAAAGGCCATCAAGAAGGGGCAGCGGATAGATGGCGCAAGTATCATCGACCTCGCCCCGACGATTCTTTATCTCATGGGTGCGGAGGTCCCCACTGATATGGATGGCAAGGTGTTGGAACAAGCAATTCGTCCTTCCGATCTCAAACAGAACCCTCCACGATACAAAGAACCGCCCTCAGGCGAGGAAGCAGGGACTTCCGGGCCTGCCTACTCAGAGGATGACGCAGCGCGCGTGGAGGAAAGGTTGAGGAGTTTGGGGTACATTGAATGAGACTCAAAGCTGAAAGCAAATAATAGCTGAAAGCTGAAAGCTCAAAGCTCAAAGGCTGAAAGCTCAAAGCTGAAAGCTCAAAGCTGAAGGCTCAAAGCTCAAAGGTGAAAGCTGAAAGCAAGTAATAGCTCAAGGCTGAAAGCAAGTAATAGCTGAAAGCTGAAAGCTCAAAGCTGAAAGCAAGTAATAGCTCAAAGCTCAAAGGGGAGAATGATTCATTCAATGAAGTTTGCATATGAGAATTTGGCAGTGTGGGATAAAGCGGTCAATTTCGCTGTTGAGGTTATTGATACTGTTGATGATATAACTACGGACCGAAAGCACTACCGTTTGTTGGAGCAGATTGAAGCCAGTTCGACAAGCGTGGCCATGAATATTGCAGAGGGGAAAGGTCGTTTTTCGAAAAAGGAGTTTGTTCAATATCTGTACATATCACGAGGCTCTCTCTACGAAACAATGACACTTCTTGAGATTTTCCGAAGAAAGAAATGGATATCGGACGACTGCTATTCGCAAGTCGAGTCAAGCGGAAAGGAGATAGCCTCCATGATCAAAGGACTCATAAACTCAATTTCTAATCGTTGATGTTTCCTTAAGGTTTGGCCTTTGAGCCTTGAGCTTTCAGCTTTGAGCTTGAATGCAGAACCGGCCAAGACGTGACTTAGAGAGAGTCCTAGAAGAGGCGGTTAGAAAGAGGAATCGATGAACAAGGTTTTGGTCATTGGTTTGGATGGCGCTACTTTTGACCTGATTGATCCGTGGGTTGAGCAGGGGAAGCTGCCAGTACTTGCAAAGTGCCTGAAGGAAGGCACCAGATCCGCGTTACTCTCAACGCCTCTTTCCAACAGCGCCCAGGCCTGGTCGTCCTTTATTACCGGGAAAAACCCAGGCAAGCACGGTATCTATGACTTTTTTGAAACCCGCTCAGACAGCTATGGCGTGCGTTTTCTCAATGCGAGTTTTCGCAAAGGAAGGAGCCTGTGGGGACTGGCAAGCGATGCCGGCCGTAAGGTTGGTGTCATGAATGTGCCTATTACCTATCCGCCGGAAGCTGTTGACGGTTTTCTTATTCCCGGACTCGATTCTCCTGGCATGGACGGGGACTTTGCTTATCCCGGGGGTCTTATGGAGGAAATCAACCAGGAGGTAGGAGGATACATTCTGGAGGCCGGTATCTGGGGTCACATTCGTCGGGGAAGACCGGACAAGGCCCTTGAAGGGCTCCTGGATATGGTGAGAACCAGAACCGCCAGTGCCAGGTATCTCATGCAAAACAAGCCATGGGATCTCTTTGTGATGGTCTATACGGCCACGGACAAAGTCCAGCACCATTTCTGGAAGTATATCGATCCCACGCGGCCGGAAAGTCATTCGTCCGAACCCCATGCCGAGGCGATTCTCAAAGTCTACCAGGAGATCGATAAGGGCGTGGGCGAATTGATGGCTGCAGCAGGGGATGCTTCGGTCATCATGATGTCAGATCATGGGGCGGGGCCTTCAAGCCGTCGGACTATGTATATCAACCGCTGGTTGAGCAGGGAAGGGTTTCTCCGTTTTAGGGACGCTGGAGGGGTTTCGGGACGATTGGGAAAAGTGAAATACGATTTCTTGGAGCGTGTGAGCAACGAAATCAAAAAGCGTTTTCCCAGAAGGGCAAAAGAGATCATGCTTCGCCTCTTTCCCAAGCTTCGCGACAGGGTGGATTCTCTGCTTCTCTTACCGGGGATTGACTGGTCAGGGACCGTGGCCTATTCCCGGGAAAATCATCCGGCAATATTTATCAACACGAAAGGCCGTGAAGCAGAAGGGATTGTGGAACCCGGGGAGCAATACGAGAGCATTAGAAATCAGATTACGGAGAAGTTGAAGAACCTCAGGTGCCCTGAGACCGGAGAACCGATTGTGGGGAGGATCTTCAAACAGGAAGAGATCTATCAGGGACCCGAGGCTTTCAAGGCCCCGGATATTGTCTTTCAGTGGAATGACTTTCTTCATGTTCACCGACCAAGCGGCAGCGGTTCAAATGGGAGTTTTCTTGAAACCCTTGATGACAGGGCACTGCTGGCATCGGAGAATACGACGCGGCCCAGCGGGATTCACCGGGATTACGGCATATTCGTTGCCCTTGGCAATCACGTGGAAGAGAATAAGAGAATCAGTGGCGCCAGGATCTATGACATAGCCCCTACTATCCTTTATCTTCTGGGCATTGCTGTGCCGGATGACATGGATGGAAGGGTACTTGAAGGGGCTATTGATGAAGACTACTTAGAGCAAAACCCGATTCAAAAAGGGGCAGTTCTTACGAGTGAAGAGGACGCCCCACAGGATTTTGATCTGGATGAGACTAAGGCCATTCAAGAAAGGCTGCAGGGGCTGGGTTATATTGATTAGCTCAGAGCTTAAGGCTGAAAGCTCAAAGGTCAAGGGAAGGTTTAGTTGGTCTTATTGGTTTTGTTGGTTCAATTAGTTAACTAATCCAAATCGATTGAACAAATCAAACGAACTAAACAGATAAAACCAATAGAACTGGAAGCGGAGTACTCCAGCACTTCAATCTTCCGATGAATTCAATGAGTCGCAGACGGAGAGGTAGGTCTTGAATTCAAAAATACTCGTTATTGGACTGGACGGCGCCACCTTTGATATCATCAAACCCATGGTGAAGGCAGGCAGGCTTCCTCACATTCAGAAGCTCATGATGGAAGGATCACATGGCATCTTACGTTCCACGCCGGAGCCAAACAGCCCTAATGCATGGTCCACGTTCATTACCGGAAAAAATGCCGGAAAGCATGGGATCTTCGGTTTTTTCGAAGTGATGCCTGGAACCTACAACGTGGGGTTTGTGAACGGATCCTTTCGAAGGGGGAAGTCCCTGTGGAAGATCTTGAGTGAAAATAGAAAACGGGTGGGGGTTATTCATGTTCCGACCACGTATCCAGCGGAAGAAGTGAACGGCTTCATGATATCAGGTTCGGATTCGCCGAATGAGTATGATCCCGATTTTACGTTCCCCAAGGGCCTTATAAGCGAAGTGGAGAAAAAGGCAGGAAAATACACTATTGAATCAGGCGCCTCTGCCCTTGTTCGGCAAGGAAAGCTTGATAAAGCCCTTGAGGGTCTGCATGAGAGCATCCGGCAACGGACATCTACGGCTAAGTTCCTGTTTAGAGAATACCCTTCTGATTTTCTTATGACCGTTTTCACAGAAACCGATCGAGTGCAGCATCATTTCTGGAAGTTCATCAACCCCCGTCATCCTGCATACGGGTCAGAGACGAGCGAGCGCTACCGTGAAGCGATTTATGCGGTCTACGAAAGGGTTGATGCGTCCATCGGGGAGTTGGTCGATCTCGTTGGAGATGAATACACTGTTTTCATAATGTCTGACCATGGTCAGGGGCCGTCGAGCAACAAGACCCTCTTCTTGAACAGATGGCTGGCCAGTGCAGGCTATCTCACGTTCCGATCAAAAGGTGGCCTGAGAAGGCTGGGAAAAGGTTCCATGGAGGAGCTCGCAGGAAACGCTTACCTTTGTGCCAGAAGATCGCTTAGCCGAAAATGGAAAAAAAGGTTAAGATACCTCTTGCCGGGCCTGCGGAACAAGGCCCACTCGGTGCTCAGCGGCTTGAATATCGAGTGGGCGAACACGAAGGCATTTTCCTACGAGAACTTTCCGGCAATCTACATCAACCTCAAAGGGAAGTTCCCCCAGGGTTTAGTTGAGCCCGGAGAAGAATATGAGCGTGTTTTGGATCAGTTGACGCGAGGGCTCTTTGAAATAGAATCACCTGACAATGGAAACCGGATTGTGCATCAGGTGTACAGAAAAGAAGAGATTTATGCGGGACCGTTTCTGGACAAAGCCCCGGATCTCATTTTTTCGTTCAAGGATGATGCGTACACCATCAGGCCGGGATACACGAGCAAGGGAAATGATTATATTGAGTGTTTTGACGCCGAGGCTATCAAGGAGGTTGAGATCGTTGGCCGGCCCAGCGGGGTTCACACTATAGACGGCGTATTCATTGCCAAAGGCGAAGATATTCATGCTGGGGAAGAGATAGACCATGTCTATCTGTATGACCTTACGTCGACCATCCTTTATTTGTGTGGCGCTTCCATTCCCGTTGACTTTGATGGCAGGGTGATCAACGAAATTTTTGATGACGCCTGTTTCAAAGCAAAACCGATAAGGCGATCTGATGGAGAGAGCCTCGGCGAAGTACCTCAGAAAAATGTTTTTGGTGATAAGGAAACGGACATTATCGCTGAGAGACTGCGAGGTCTAGGCTATATTGACTGATGGGATGGAAACCGGACGACGTACGGTCAAGAATTACCTATGTAATACTGTCGCCTCCGTGTGGGAGGTTCTTACAGACCTAACCGCTATAGGCCTTATTGCTCGATATTTTGAACCCGGCCAGTTCGGTCAGTACGCCTTTGTTATGGCCTTTGTGGCCATTTTTCGGATGATCTCCGGAATGGGGGTCCCCGCAACGGTTGTCCGGGAAGTCGCTCGTGACAAACCCCGGTCTTCTGAGATACTAACCTCGGCGCTGATGCTTCAACTGTTCTTTTCTGCTGTGATGGTAGCCATTGTCGCTATTCTGATAAACATCGCCAGTTCCGACAAAACGATTGTTCTGGCTACCTATGTGGTTGCCCTGGCTATTGTGTTCCAGTTTCTGGGTGGCCTTTTCTCGGCTGTCATTAACGCATATGAAAGGATGGAGTTCAATGCCCTCAAAGTAATCCTCGCCCAGACGGTATACATCGTCTCAGTTTACTGTGTGATAAAAAAAGATCTGGGCTTTTTGGCCGTTTTCTTTTGTATTCTGGGCATGCATTTTACGGGTTTCGTAACCGCTTGCTTTATTACTTTGATGAAGTTCACGAGATTGGCATGGCATGGAAGGATGGGTTACACAATGAAGTATCTGTTTCTTGAGGCCTATCCCATCGGCATAAGGCGACTCATCCGCCAGGCAGGCATCCGGATTGACACCATACTCCTAGCTGCCATGAGGTCTTCTGTGGAGGTTGGCTTTTTCCATGGCATCTACAAGATTGTCCAGGGGATGATGTTTGTGGGAGAAAATGTGTCGCAGGCCGTTTTTCCCCCGCTCTCACGCTTTTTCCTTGATTCCAAGGGCGCGCTGGACCGTTTTTACGAGAAGTCAGTGAAGTTTTTGATCCTTGTTGGTCCTTTATTGGCACTCTTTTTGTATTTCTTTTCAAAGGAGATCATAACACTGGTGCTTGGCCCGCAATACCTGGAAGCGACAAGTGTGGTCGGGGTCTTTAGTGGCATTTTGGTCCTCATGCTCCTAGCAAAACTGACGGAGCGGGTTCTCATCGCGGGAAACAAGCAGAAGTTGGCTATGATTCTAGTAGGTCTGTGTCTCATAGTCAATGTCGTCGCTGACTTCCTTCTGATTCCCTCAATGGGCATTGCGGGGGCTGCTTGGGCGACGCTTGTTTCGGAACTGCTTCTCGCGGTTATGAGTTTTTACTACATATCCAAGTACGTGACATCTTATCCTGTATACTGGAGTATATTAAAAACTGTATTTGTCTATTCCATCGGATGGCTGGTCATAGAGATCGGGACCCGTTTTGCGGGCCCCATTTCGGGTTTTGTTGCTGGTATTCTTTTCGCGATGGCCTTATTGATCGTATTTAGGATTGTTACCCTTGATGATATCTCCATGATAAAGGACTTATTGGCATATCGAAAGCAAAGAAAAGGAGTGTGTCGAAATGAAGTCACCCACAAAGAAAAGAGTTTTTGTGCTGGGTCTTGATGGCGCGACATTTGATATCATCAAACCACTGATTGAAGAAGGGGCGTTGCCGAACCTGGCCGCTGTGATGGAGCAGGGCGCCCACGCTAAACTGAATTCCACGATTCTCCACCATTCACCCCCTGCATGGACCTCTTTTGCTACCGGGAAAAACCCTGGCAAACACGGAATTCTGGGTTTTACGAAAATGTCGCCTCATAGCTACAAACTGGACCTGGTTTATGGCGCCCATAACCGTGCAAAGACCATGTGGGAGGTGTTGGGTGAAAAGGGGAAAAAGGTTGTTGTTATGAACATACCCATGACATATCCGCCAAAGGCCGTGAATGGTATACTTCTAAGTGGGCTTGATACGCCAAGCACTGACGTCCAATTTACCCACCCCCCTGACTTGAGGGAGGAGATCCTCAGGGTAGCGCCGGACTATAAGATAAATCTCCACCTTGGGGGCTACCTCCATAATGACAGGAGAAGAATAAAGGCTTTGGACATCATGCGCTCCGCCATCAGGGCGAGAACGAAAGTCGTCTTGCATTTGATGGGGAAGTACCCCTGGGACTTCTTTACCGTAAGGTTCAATAGCCCTGACAATGTGCAGCATCAGTTCTGGAGTTACATGGACGAAGAGCACCCTGAGCATAATCCGGACAGCCCTGAGATCCTGAAAAATGCCATCAAATCGATATACGAGGAACTCGATGACACTGTGTATCGCATCTGTCAAAATATCGATGAGACAAACACGACGCTTATGATCATGTCTGATCATGGCGCTGGACCACGCCTGGGGAAATCAATTTTCGTAAATGAATGGCTGAGAAATCAAGGCTACGTGTCTAAAGTGGGTGAAGAGAGTGGAAACGGTTTGACCCGTTTTGTGGATGATATGATGTTCACCTTGAAGGGAAAGGTTCTGTCCTTCTTGCTACAGACCATTCCGCCGGAGGTCAAGGGACGACTGATGAAACTCATCCCCTTTGCCGCATCCAAGACAGCCACCTATTTGCGATTTTCGAGCATCAACTGGTCGAAGACAAAGGCCTTTGCCGGAGAAGTGGAAGGCATTCGAATTAATGTCAAAGGCGAATATCCGCAGGGGACAGTGGACAGGCACGACTACGAAGAAGTGAGGACCAGTATCATAGAGGGGCTCAAGCGCCTGAAGGATCCGGAGACCGGCCAGTGTGTGTTCAAGGGCGTATTCAGGAGAGAGGAAATATTTCAAGGGGCTGGAGTGGAGGACTTTGCAGACATAATTTTGAAGCCTGAAGACAAGTATTACATCAGTCCAAAATTTTTCCGAAGGGGCGACAAAATCCCTGACGGTTTCTTGAAGAAAGACAGCCACTGGAGGAAAATAAGCGGTTCTCACAGGCAATACGGGATATTCATCGTGAAAGGGGCCGATTGTAACCACGATGTCGAACTAGATCCGGCCGAAATCATGGATATATTTCCCACGGTTTTTTACCAGATGGGGCTCCCTATACCAGACGACTTGGATGGTAGAGTTGTCACCGGGGCATTCAGGCCGGAGTTTGTTGAAGCAAATCCCGTTAGGTTTGAAAAGATGCAGAGATACAAGCAGGACGAAGAGGAAGGCATATATACTGACGAAGATACTTCAAGGCTGATAGATAGCCTAAAGGGGTTGGGGTACATGGGGTGAAAGCTCAAAGGTGAAAGGTGAAAGCTCAAAGCTCAAAGCTGAAAGCTCAAAGGGGGAAGGCAGCTGAAAGGTGAAAGCTCAAAGCTGAAAGGTGAAGGCTGAAAGGTGAAAGGGGGAAGGCAGCTGAAAGCTCAAAGGGGAGCCGGTAATATCATCTTGAATCAAGTGGGAAAGAAATAGCCTCTATGACTAAAGGACTCATAAACTCAATTTCCAATCTTTGATTTTTCTTTTCCCTTTGAGCTTTGAGCTTTCAGCCTTGAGCTTGAATTGAGTATGACAAACTCTGGAACAGGACGAAAGAGACCGTGAACAGGCACGACAAAAAACGGGTTTTGGTCATTGGACTCGATGGCGCCACCTTTGACCTTGTGGATCCTTGGGTCAAGGACGGGTATTTGCCGAACCTAGAACGAATGATGGCAGGGGGGGCACGAGCGCCGCTGCGTTCCGTGATTCTGCCTTTCAGCGCCCAGGCCTGGGCCTCGTTTATGACCGGTGTGAATCCCGGCAAGCACGGGATTTTTGGGTTCAAAGAGAAGTTGGAAGGGAGTTACTCGTTTCAACTCGTAAACAACAAGAGCCTGAAAGTGAAAACCCTTTGGGAGCTCCTTGGTGAAAATGGCAAAAGGGCAATAGCAGTAAATATTCCAATGACCTATCCTCCCGAAGAGGTAAACGGAGTATTGATCGGAGGCATGGATTCTCCCGGACTGAACTCTGGTTTCACTTTTCCACCTGAGATAAAGAAGGAGTTATTGAGCGTTGCCAAGGACTATGTCATTCATCTCCATGTTGGGGCAGGTTATCTGGATACGGATGCGAAAAGGAGAAAGGCGGTTAGTGGGCTCCTGAAGATGATTGAAGGGAGAGAGCAAGCCGTCCTACATTTCATGGAGAACCATGAATGGGACTTGTTTGCCGTAAACTTTTCAGCCACAGACCAGGTTCAGCATCACTTCTGGAAGTACATGGGTTATGACAACGAGTTTCAAGATGCTATCCGAAGTGTCTACCAGAGGGTTGATGAGGCTGTAGGGAAGATAGCAGCTAGACTTGGCGAGGAAACCGACCTTTTTGTTATGTCGGACCACGGTGCTGGCCATGCGTCCGATTTGGTTTTTTTTATTGATGAATGGCTCAAGAAAAATGGGTTCCTCCAGTTTAAGTCCGTCTCCCCATTTCGGGGCTTAAGAAGAGCAGTTACAGGTTTTCTGTTGGATGTCTTGTCAAAGAAGCTTTCATCAAGAGCAAAGGATTCCCTGATGCGTAAGCTGCCAGGGTTAAGAGCCAGATCACAGGGTTTTGTTCGAAGGTCATTGATAGATTGGTCTGTCAGCAAGGTGTTTTCCGGGGAGCACCCTGCCACGTTAAGAATAAATCTGAAGGGCAGGGACAGGGAAGGCGTTGTTCCAAGCGAGGAGTACGAAGCCCTAAGAGACGATTTGATAGAGAGACTCGAAGCCTTGGAGGACACGGCAACAGGAGAAAGACTGATTGAGAAGGTTTACAAGAGGGAAGAAATATACAGTGGCGAACATCTGAACTCCGCGCCGGACCTCATCATATGGCCGAAGGATTTCGCCCACCAGGTCAAGGGGGGAGCTTTTCCCAAGAACAGGAGTTACAGCGGAATCGTATCAAGGAAGGACTCCAGGGATTTCTTCGTCAATGGGGTCCACCGGCTAAACGGGATATTCATCGGCAAGGGAGAAAACATTCGAAAAAATGTGACACTCCCTACGCTGAACATCACGGATCTGTGCCCCACTTTCTTCTATTGCCTGGGTTTGCCTGTACCGAAATCGGTTGACGGGCGTGTTATTGCGGAGATGTTTCATGACGGGGTCATTCACAGAGATCCGATAAGATACATTGATCGTGACATCAGAAGAGACGCCAGTCTCGGGGATACGGAGACATATGACAGCATGGAAGAATCAAAAGAGATTGAGCAGACCCTAAAAGGCCTGGGGTATATGGATTAGGGGAGACAGGATGCGTTTCATTATTGTTGGCGCGGGGTTGTCGGGTCTATCATGCGGAGTCGCTCTGGCAATGAGGGGCCATGAAGTCGTTATCGTTGAGCGGGAGACAGAAGCGGGAGGCCTTGCCAGGACTTTCAGAATCGACGGGTATGCCTTTGATTATGGGCCGCACTATCTTTTTGGCCCTAAGGTGCTCCCCCTTCTTAAAGAGGTTTTGTCTCCGGAACTTGAACTGATAAATGTCAAACGCACCAAGGAGCGGATGTTCTTTAAGGGGAAGTATTTCAAATTTCCTTTTGAGCCCAAGAATTTGTTGGCAAACATGGAACCTATGGAGGCAGCCGGTGTGCTGTTTGATCTCGGCACCAAGAGGATCAGTAAAGGACTCCGTCAAAGATGTGCGAAGAATGTTGAAGATTGGGTCATACAGTCAGTGGGGAGGCGCATTTACGATTATACCAGCCTGGGAGGCTACATTGAAAAGCTTTATGGTTTGCCGCCAAGGCAGATTTCAGAGGAATGGGGGATTCAGAAACTCAAATTCCTGGCCCGGCTGCAAGATGCCGGTCTCTTGCAGCTAGCACGAAGGGCTCTGGGAGAAGAAAAAAAGCTAGCCGGGCAGGTTGTCACTTATCCATCGTCTGGCATAGACCAACTCGCCAAGCATATCGAGAGTCAGTTCGTCCAAAATGGTGGAACACTTCGTTTTGGCTGCAGCGCCATGGTTGTAGAAGAAAAGGAGAACAACATCTCGTTAGAGTTCCAGGAAAACGGTGGCCAGGAGCGCCTGGAGGGCGATTTTCTGGTATCCACCATTCCTGTAACCGCACTGCTAGAACGGATACAGCCATCCCCTCCCGAGGAAATCATGCGCTTGGCAGGTTCTTTGAGATACAGAGCCGCGCTTCTCCTCTTCCTGTGCATAGCCAAAGATAAAGTGATGGATCATCAGTGCGTCTATTTTACGGACAAAGATTATCCCTTTAGAAGGATCACTGAGTTCAAGAACCTGGACGAAAAAATGGCTCCTCAGGGAAAGACCTCTCTTTGTGTGGAAATCACCTGTTTTGAGGAGGAAGACATTTTTGCACGGAGTCGGGAAAGCCTTTTTGATGTTGTCATAAAGCGCCTTGAAAGAGGCGGATATGTGAAAAGGGACGAAGTGGAAGCCTGTCACCTCCTTCGTATTCCAAATGCCTATCCGGTATACGAAATTGGTCACGGTGAAGTGTTGGATCGCCTGTTGGACTATCTGGGTGGCTTTGGAAAGATGATTTCTATCGGCAGGCAAGGGTTGTTCTTCTACAATACAATGAGCAATTCATTTATGTCTGGATATGAGCTGGGGCGCGAATTAGCAGACAAGGATAGGACCGGGTGGAGAAGCTTGATTTGGAAAGCATACGGGGCACGAAAAGCAAAATACCATTCAACGAAAGCAAGAATATAGGTTTATTTTTGTCACCATTTTTCCTTGAGACGGCGTTAGTAAAACCGAGTGAGTGAAATGGCTGTGTATACCGGGATGACATATGCTTTCCATAACAGGCGTATCTGGATCTTCATCCTTTTGGCCCAGTTGACGACTGGGATATCATTATTCGTATTTCCTCTCAAGAGCGTCGTGCTGCTTGCTGCTGTATGCATTATGTTGCCTGTCTTGTATCTGTCTCCCACTGCAACGTACGGTTTGATTTATTTGACATTGCCTCCTTATGGGATGGTACTGCTTCAAGCTGGTCGACTTGACTTGAGGCCCAACGATGTCGCCATAATGTTGGGGCTTATGTGTCTCGTATTCCAGGCCGTCAGAAAGAATGCAATGAAGATAGACATTCGATCACTCGATTTTCCTGTGATTGCTATAGTTGGGTGGACAGCACTGAGTCTATTGTGGGCACCACATCTCCCCATGGCAGTATTTCAGTTCCTTAAAATGATGGCAGGGGTCTTGATCTATTTATTGACGGTGAACTTGATGAAGGAAAAAGGAGCCTTCAATAAGGCCGTTTCCGTATGGGTTTGGATTACTTCCTTTTGGATCATCGCCGGCACGTACTCACTTTTCTTTCGGAGCATTCCCACTGCTGAAAAGATTTCGAAAAGAATTGTTGAGGGCAGCTTACCCCACTTGGGCAAAACCGTCAGAGTATCAACTTTTTTTGAGACGCCAAACGATCTAGCCTTTATCTTTAGTATAGCCCTCGTCGTCATGGTTTTGTTCTACATGTCAACTTCATCAAAGAATGCCAAATTCCTTTCAGGGCTAGCCATTGTTTGTGGTTTCGCTGTTTTGGTGGCGACGTTTTCGAGAAAGAGCTGGATCGGCCTTTTTGTGAGTCTCTTTGTTATCGGGTTAAGGCATCGAAAAGTGTTCCTTGCGGGAGCACTAGTGCTTATTCCTTCAGTCGTCATGCTGTTGCTGACGAGTTCCGGCTCGTTTTCGGAAGCTTTAGTTAACAGGATCATGAGTTTCTTTCTGGGCGCGGAACTGACCATTAGTGAGCGGGCCGCTGCTTGGGCGATTGGGAGAACCCTCTTTGAGACTTCTCCGGTAGTGGGCCATGGAGCAGGGTCATTCGTTGTTCTTGCGCCCACGCTCGGTTCGCCTCTTAACATCCCGCATAGTTTCTACTGGTTTCTCCTTGTGGAGTATGGACTAGTTGGCTTGTTTCTCTACGTTGTGTTTGTCGCCTCTATAGTTGTGCGCTTGTTGCGGCTGATGAACTTTTCAAAGGATGGTCAAGTTAAGCTGTTTTGTATCGGTCTGCTGGGTGCCGTTGCATCCCTGTCCTTCCAGGCTGCCTTCAGGACGATTGGTCTTTCCGATCCCTTTTTCTGGGCTTTTTGGGGCCTCGTAGCCCTCTTCTTAAGAACTTATGACTTACGCCTGAAACAGCGGAGTACGTAATATGAAAATTGTGTGTGCCGTCTTGACGGCGCTGACCGTGGCTATTCTTCTGCTGCCACGGCAGGATTATTCGGTAGCCGCTGCAACATCCTGTAAGGTTCAGCGAGTGGATGCGGATTTTACCACATATTGTGTTGCCGCTGATGATATTGATGGGGATGGCAAGGATGAAATCATAGCGGGATCTTTTGATCATAAGATCCATGTGTTGAAGCCGTGTGGGACAGTGCTGTGGTCCTGCGCTGCGGGTGGTCTGCCGTATTCGCTGGCTACCGGGGATGTCAACGGTGACGGCAAGAAGGAAATCGCTGCCGTTGTCCAGGACAGCAAAGGGAGCGTTTGTCTCTATGAATATAAGAAAGGGGTGCTGTGGAGGTTTTCTGATGACCGTCCGTTTCTTTGCATAGCAATGGGGGATTTCGAGAATGACGGACGTAAGGAGGTGGCCGTTGGTTCTTTTCTGGGATCTCTATATATCCTGGATGCCAGCAACGGCGCTATTAAGATGAGAAAGGATTTTGCGTCAGACATTTTTATCTCTGCTGTGTCCTTTGGGGATATTGACGGAAGGCCGGGAGACGAACTCGTGCTGGGTACGTCAAAAAAGGGACTTTTTGCCATAGACGGCAGAGGGAAAATCCTCTGGCGTAAGAAGCCTAAGTCGCTCGGAATATATGAGGAAAAAGGAAGCAAACGAGGGAAAAGCAGGCATCCTCATGGCAAGATGGAGAATGTTCAGTCCATATGTGTAACAGACTTGACAGGTGATGGGAAAACGGAAGTGATTGTTGGAAGTGCTCCCTGCGGTTTGGTTACGGTACTAGCAAGAAACGGGGACAAGATCTGGCAGAAGAGTTTTCCCCAGATCGCAAATCTGTACTCATCCTGTTCGGTTGCAGTGGGAAATTTCGTGGGTGACATGAGGAAGGAGTTGTTTTGCCTGTTCAATGGCTGGATACGATCTGGCCAGAAAGGGACCAGTCCTGGCATAATGCTCCGTTCCGACGGGAACGAAATCGGCAGTTATTGGCCGCAATCGAGCTTCTTCTCGATATGCAGAGCTCAAACAGACAGAAGCAGCCACGAAAAGCTGGTAATGAGTTCCTCGGCACGGGGCAGGGGAGTCAACGTGGTTTCCTTTGATAAGGAAGGGCAGGATGAACTCTCGGCATACCGGGATTCTGCGTACTTGAGCATTGAACCTGAATTATTGCGTTTCAAGCGGAGTGCAACTTCTGTTCCGGTCACGAAAATGGAGAGGACATTTCACTTCCTCTACCGTTGTAACTACAAGGATATTTACGGCAGAGTGGGTGAAGATTTGAAGCGGTTTCTGAGTCCCCTCTATTCAGTACCGGGTGATAATGCTGTTGTAGTGACATCCCTTTATGAGAAGAGCCTTTCACAACGACTTGTGAGAGGAATTCCGAAGAAGTTTGTTGAAAAGGAAAGAATACTGGAAATAGCAGCATGGTTCGAAGAACACCGTGTCCCCTTTTTTCTCGACATAGGCAAACATGCCAAATTGTATTTTAGCCCGGATACGCTGGAAAAGGTGCTTCAAAGAGCAAGGCGATCTTGTCGAGGTTTCATCGTCGACGAGAACAACTATACGAAAACCGATTTGTGGCGCGGTTTTCTGTATGATCTCGATCGGATATTGTCAATGCTGGCGAAATACCCTGGCAAGAAACTGATTATGAATGAGTACCTCGGCTTCTGGCACCGATTTCCCCTTGACATGAACAGCTATAACACACTCTTTAAGCCCCAGTATCGTGATGTCTTGGTTCCCGTATACAAACCCAACAACATGAAGTCCCCGGAATTGAATTTGGGAGTCCTCGTCGGGCTTTGGAAAGCCGGGGTCATCAAGAATTGGGGTGTGGGGGTCTATGCTGACATGTGGAAATGGGCACCCGTATTCATAGGCGCACCGGGTGACGTGGTATCGCGTTTTGCGCTGGAAGGCATTAGTCTGGGGGCGAATTACTTCGTTTTTGCCAGAAATGTGTCGCAGGACTCAAAGGTGACACTTGATCTTGACCCCGGTTATAAGGCATACTTCAATGTGTTATATGACTTGGTTTCGAAGCGGGTGATCAAGCCTATCGAGGGGCCACAGCATCTGTTTGTCTCTTCCTTTGCACTGCAAGAGGCTGCGAATCCAATGGAGGTTCAAAAGAGGGCAGCCGGGAACAAGATTTACTGGCAAGAGATTTATCGTATGCGGGGTCCACTGGACACAGGCTTCATTTTACAAGCCATCCGTAAGAACTATATTCCCGGGTACTTTTATGATATGAAAAACTACTATGACGGACTTTTTCCCAAAAACCCATATGGATACGTCTCAATTTTCCCCGAGACCATTGATCCGCTGAGCGTAGAGGGCGTTGAGGAGTGTTGGGTCGTTAAGGCTGACGGTTCCCTTTATAGGAGAGAGGGCAAAGCAGCAACTAAGCCCCTTCAGAGCCGCACAGAAGACGCTATGGCGGAGGCTCTCAAGAAATTCAAACAGGGGTTACCCTTTACGACACCCGACGCCTTTCTTTCTACCCAGAGGACCCGGGAAGGTTACCTTGTATACTTGATCAACCCAAACTCATTTAACTCACAGGCTGTGAAAGCCGTGGTAAGCATAAACACTCATGAAAAGATCGAGTATATTATTGATGCCATTTCTGGAAAAGAGTTGACTCGAAAAGGGAATACTCTGGAGTTGGTGATACCAGAGTCCCTCTTTCGCATAGTGCGGATCATTGTCGCTGAGAGACAATCTCCAAGGATGGATGCAAGGCTAAGTAATTAGTTTGGTGCAGTGATTTCGTTGGATTTCGATTGGTTCAACACTCAGTAAATCTGTTCCCATTGAATGGCCTGCTTCTCGAAAATGGTACTTTTGTGCCTAATGTGTAACCTTTATTACACACATATCTTTGGCAGTAGTGGCATCAGCAATAGCTAACTATTTGGAAGGATAGGCAAAAGATTGTTCTCTGGATATTGCATGGTTCTTGCATTGATATATAGAATTTGAGGGCATTCATTTGACACTACTCTGCGGAGCTTTTTTGGGCGTGAATTCACGGTCCTCAACGTAGTGAATCGAGATCTATCCTTTTGATGGATCTATGAACAGTGTAACAACAATAGTCGTGAGAAAGCTGCAGGCTGGAGGCGTAAGATGACGAGAAAAAAAACATGTTGGATTGTAGCAGTTGTTGCGTTTGCCTTGATTGCGGTCTCGCCATTTCATGCGAAATCCGAGGGGGCTCCGCTCATTGACAGACTTGAGCCTGATTCCTGTGAGCCAAGACAGATTATCAAGATTATTGGCAGCGGCTTTGGCAATGTCCAGGGCGATGGTCTGGTCCATATCGGAAAGAAGACTTTTGACTCAACCAGCAGAAAGATAAAATCCTGGAGTGATATGAAGATCGAGTTCAAGGTTCCGAAGTACAAGGCCACATGGTTTGACGGCGAAGCATACAAGTGTAAAAAAGTGTGGGTCACAGTCGAGCACACAGACAGCAACAAGGAACAAGTCACGATCATCAACCCCTTTCTCTCTGCGTCAATATGGAACCAGATTCTTGATCCAGACGGTGACAAGAACGTAAATTGGGACACATCAAGCGGCGGTGACCATTATGCGCTTGTATCTGACGGTAATGATGCAACTTATGTTGAGACGGGTGCCGCCAAGGAGAACGAGTTTTATGCCTTCGACAATCCAAATCAGGATGGTGTCCCTTTAGCCGTCAGGTTGTGGATAAGAGGGAAGGGCTTTGACAGTGCACACCGCAATATTCGCCTTGCTTTGAAGATTCACGGAACACAATATGCCTCAGTGGTCCAGCTATGTGACACTTTTGAGGAGTACTATGCGGAGTGGGAGATAAATCCTGACGATAGCAAAGCTTGGGAATGGATCGACATAAAAAAGCTCAAAGCCGGAGTTAGGAGTACGTCCAAGGGCGGAGGCGGAAGAGTCTCAGAGACATGGCTTGAAGTTATTTGTGGCGACAACTCTGACACAGCTTTTCTTACGCATGGCCCGGTTTCTGGTGGGGTCACAGATGACTCGATCAAGGTATGGGCAAGAGCAAGCATGGCCTCAACAATAAGCATCAGATATGGAGATAATGAAGATGATGTGAAGAATAACACTGGAGTCGCCCAGACCACTGGGGGGAAAAGCGTGGACAGTTCAACGGACAACACGTGCGTGACCACTATTGCCGGACTTCAGAGTGATACCAAATATTACTTTGACATTTTGGTGGACGATGTCTCAACGCACAGTTTTGAGGCAGCCAACAACGCTTACTGGCAGTCGCTACCATCGTGCTCCACCTTTCGTCCTGAAGACACGGATATTGATTTTGACTTCGTGGTTGGGGGGGATATTCATGGCCCAATTCTGAACCATCAGATATTTGGATTAATGGCGAGCAAGAACCCCCTCTTCTATGTTGACCTCGGTGATCACACTGGAGACATTACGGATCGCCCCAATACCATAAGACAAAAATATCAGGAGGTTAGGAATACTGGTAGTACTGGACGACACCTTACTGCAAACATCTTTCGCAGGATGCCGATGTTTCGAATCTGGAGTGATCATGACGCAGTCCAAAACAATTGTCACAAGTTTGGAGTAGGCGACTACGGAGAGACCTTTAGCTACCTGGAACTGCAGAATTCCCTTGACGGTTTCAAGGAATATACCCCGTTGCCAACTCTGGCCGCACCAGATGACGTGGAGGGCGTGGCAACCAATGGCAACACAAATACGCTGGTGGATACTTCCGCCAGTTTTGATGGCACGATACATCCCGGAATGGTCGTGAGCAAAACAACTGGCGTGGCAGCATACTCTTTTGTCAAATCGGTTGATTCCAGTACCCAAATAACCCTTTTTCAAGACCTGAGTGGCGGGGAGTCGTTTGGAAGCGGTACAGGTTATCGCATCCACAGAGGAGGATTGTGGCACAAGTTCAAGTGCGCAAATGCCGAATTCTTCGTGATTGACACTAGATACAAAAGGGATCCAAACGGCACTCCTGGTGGGGATATGCTCGATGGCAGGCGTTACGGCTCTCCTCCCAAGGCCGCGGGCACAACAGATGGTGTTGGTGTCAATAGGCTGATTGACAATAATGCCAGCTTCACATCATCGGTCAGTGAAGGGGATGTTGTGATGAATACAACCGCGGACACTTATGGTCTTGTGGTGAGCGTTGATAGCGATACAACTTTGACCCTTGGGGCAGACATAATGGGCAGTGGAGATGACTATGAAATATACGAAAGCGGCGGAACAGTTAATGGGTTTGGGCATGTGCAAAGGGACTGGCTGGTCAGTTCCATTAATAGCTCCACTGCCAAGTGGAAGTTCATCGTCTGCGAATTGCCATGGCTTCACGATGTAGTAAAGAGCGGAGATAAGTGGGCAGACTATGATCCGCTGAACGCACTGAGAAACTATCTCAAAGGGCATGTTACAGGGGACAACATTATCTGGCTAAACGCTGATAGGCATTTTGCTGCTCTTGATGACGGGAGTCACCCCGACGACCCCTGGCCTTCGGTGAACGCCTCTCCGCTTCACTGTAACGAACCGCAGATGCAACCCGTTTCGGGGACGTGGCTAGTCAATGGTCACTACGCTGCCTTCGATCACGAAGATGGGTGTGAGGGAGCATTTGCCCTAGTAAGAGTCAGGTCCCATGACGTGACCATTGAACTTTACGGGCCGGACGGAACATTGATTAACAATGGAACCATGGATCTTGTCATGACGATCCCGTCGTCCAGTTAACCTTGAAGGGACCTGTCTCAAGAGAAAACGATCTCCCTGGGCCCGACTGACTGTAATCAATCAAGAATAAGCGACCGACTGTGCCGCTTGCCTTCCCTTTTTGACTGACGGTTCTACCCACTAGTTTTTACTATGAGAAGGAAGTCTTGTCTACTATAAAATGCGCTTTTTTTATGAATTACAAAATGTTATACCCGTGGATGGGCACTAGCTGACTATATTCAGTGTCCGCTTGAGGGCTACTCGAGAAATGCCTATGGGGGCGCCTTGGGCCGAAAATCAGGTGGGTGTGCAGACGGGATCTGTACGGCCATCGACCTGAATTGGACACCTTACTGGGGTCTTGTTATGGTTAGAATGTCTCCGACTCGTGGGATTTCCTTCTGGTCTCTGTCGTCTGAGTCAAACGGTAGCCCTCCTCCGATTTGACGATGGGGGGCATAATAGGATAAGGAATTGGCATGGGAAACTTACTGCGTGGTAAAACGACGAAGGCCCTCATCTTGTTGGCACCGGTCCTACTGATTTTGTTCTCCCTTGAGGGATTCTGTAGAGATGACATGGGTGGGCCTGGCAGTGGATGGCAGGTAATTGACCCTGGTGGCGGAGGGTTCGTGAGTTCGGTTGCTGTTGATTCAAGGGACGATGATTGGGTCTGGGCGTCAACTAACGTCTCTGGTGTAAGGATGTCGAAGGATGGTGGGGAATCTTGGAGGATGGTCCCGCTTCCTAGATCCGAATACGAGCAGTACGGACGTCAAGCCCAGCAAATACAGGAACGTCTTGCCGTCCATCCGAAACGGCCAGGCCTGCTGCTTTTTGCCGTAAAGCAGACAAGGCGATTTCCAGGCAAGGTTTATGCTTATTCCGAAAAGGACAACTATTTTCAAAGCGTCTACACCCCTGACAGGAAGGTGGGGCCGTTTTCTGAATTTGTTTTCGATCCCTACTGCGAAACCGGTGATACGGTGTACACGGCCTTGGGGGACATTCATTTTGTGGACGGTAGCGACTACAGCCACAGGCATGTGGGAGAACGCAAGAAGCGGGGGTTCAGGCAACCTTCGGGAACCCTCGTGTTACGTTTGAAATACAGCCCGCAGACCAAGCAGTGGGAGAGCAAAAGGCTTTATGAAGGAAATGATCATCTGCACATTTACTCCATGGCTATCAGGAGACTGGACCACAAAGCACCCAAGGAATTCTTTTTTACCACAGATGACGGTTTGTATAGGGCGGAATTGGACGAACCGGAAGGCAATCTTAAGAGATTCCGGAGGTGGCAGCCTTCACCCATTATTCCAAAGGATGGAAATTTTGTTGGTGGCAAGATTGTGTATGATCCCAGAAACAAGCATTTCTATTTGACGGCCATTTCAGACGACAAGAAGCAACGTGCAACTCGAAAAACAGGTGGCCTGTTTGTTTCTTTTGACGACGGGAAGTCCTGGGTATGGGCGAATGAAAGATCCAAAACCCTTGGCAGGAGCCCCTATTTTTTCGACATTGGATTGCACCCTCAGAACCCGGACATCGTCTATGTGGCCATGAAATTTAACCCCAAGAGGAGCAGGAAGGAGACAAGCTGCCTGTATCGATCCGTAGATGGGGGCCTCACATGGCAAAATGCCTGGGATTATGAGAGGGGATTCGAGTGGGGTTGGATGCGTTTTGGTGCGGGCTCTTTGGAAGGTCGCGTGAACATCCGTTGGCCCGTGGGCGTTGACCTTGTTTCTGTCGGGAAATGCAAAGTCTACGTCACTGCGTCTTTGGGTCAGATCTTCGTCAAAAAGATTGCGGGCGGCAAGTGGAAACAGATAACAACCAGGATGACCAAGGACGGGGGGTGGACAACAACGGGCTTTCAAGCCATTGCCGTGCCACAGTCTATCGGGTTTGATCCTGTCAAACCAGAAGAGTTGTTCATTCCCTATGGCGACCATGGGTTCTTCAGAACGGTTCAAGGAAAAGAGGGGCTCTTCGTGGTGGGTCAAAACGAAGACTATAGGTCCACATACAGCGGATATGTGGAGGTCAACCACAACAACCCCAAGGTTCTCTATTTTGCCACCCGCGGGCCGCACGTAGGACTGGAACAGGGAAGCGTCATAAGGGGTGACCTTTCTCTTCCCAATGATCGAAGATGGCAATTCATCGCCGGCTGCCACAGAAAGAGTGATGGCTTGGAAGAACAACACGGACTTACCCGTGGACCCATGACGTCGCTTTTTGTGGAACACAACAATGGCACTGAGAATCTGTACGTGACCAAGTATATTGACCGGCCCGAAGGCGCTTCCTCAAAAGAACCGGGGGATAGCCCCGGTGTATACGTATTGAAAGACGCGGAAGCGGCTATTCAAAAAGGTCGCTGGAAATGGGCATTGATTTCATCCGGCATTACCTTTCCCCTTTGCATGAAGCCTGCGGATCAGTTCAAGAAGCTGATCGTTGGCACGAACGGCGCAGAGAACCGGGGGGGCGAGGACAAGAGAGGCCACATATATGTGTTGAGTCGAGAAGAAAACGGTCGGTGGCAGCAGCAGCGTATTTTTGAGGGCCAAGTTGGAAGACGAGAGACGATCTCTACGATTTACGATATTGACTACTGCAGTGACAACAAGATGATATATTTTGCCTCAGAAAAGGGGACCTTCAAACTGGATTTGGAAGGCCGCAATTTGGAGAGGGTGGGGGGCACGTACAACAAAGAGGTGACGTGCCTGGAAATAAACACCACATGGCCGAACATCCTGTATATGGGAGGTGAGTTCATCGGGCTTTTCCGAAGCCAGGACTACGGCAAGAGCTGGCAAGACCTGACGCCACACATAGAGACGCCGGCGATTTACGCCCTGGAATTGGACTCGGCCAACGACCGGGTCTACGCCATCACCTGTAACAACGGTATCTGGACAAAATCCTTTCGAAACACAAAGTGACTGGGAACGGGGCCGCAGTCTCGCTCGTTTTCCGTTCACGAGGGCAAAGGCCGTTTTCCGGCATCACGGGGGCTGGAACAGGGACGGAGCGGATCTCTGGTTGAGCCCCTTTCGCCATCATGCCCTGGGCGAAAGCGAGAAAGGGAGTTTGTCGTTTGGTGTTGTGTTTGGTATATTTCTGGTCTATGTATTCAAATTCCTGCCTAATCCACTGACATTGAGACTGTGTCGCAATTGGGCCACAAATATGGTCTTTACAGAGACGAAAGCCACTAGATATGCTATAGGTAAGCCAAAGAAAGGGGGCCTCTATGGCATATCGATATGGCAATCGTAGCCAAATGACGTTTCTTCCAGAAAGCATTGAAGAATACGTTGCCAAAGACGATCCGGTACGAGCCTATGATGCTTTTGTGGAAGCATTGGACCTCAACGAGTTGGGGATCGAGATAGAGCCAAACAAAGTGGGCAATTCGCAATACGATCCCACGGCCATGCTCAAACTTTTTGTTTACGGCTATTCATATGGGGTCAAGAGTTCCCGTAAACTGGAACGACAAACATATCACAACATATCGTTTATATGGCTTATGGGAGGCCTGAAGCCGGACCATAAAACCATAGCAGAGTTTAGACGCAAGAATAAAGAAGCAATCCAAGAAATATTGAAGCAATGTGCCCGCATGTGTATCAAGCTGGATTTGATTGCGGGCAATGTTCTTTTTGTTGATGGCACCAAAATCCGTGCAAATGCCTCTGCCTCCCGAACGCATGAGAAAGCCTGGTACGAAAAACAGCTTAAAGAAATTGACCAACGAATTGAGCAACTTATGCAACAATGTGAAGCTGTGGATCAACAGGAGGAACATCTCAATTCGTTTGTAGCAATGAAAGAACAACTGGCTAAGACCACCACATTGAAAAGCACCATGCACGAGGTGCTTTCAGAGTTCAAAGAAACGGAACGAAAAAAGATCAATCAAACTGATCCTGATTGTGCGAACATGCGCAGCATCCAAGGCAAACATGCAAGCTATAACGCACAAAGTGTAGTTGATGAAAAAAACGGACTGATCGTACATGCTGAAGCGGTAAACGATGCCTCTGACCTCCACCAATTTGCCAGGCAGATAGAGCAGGCCCATGAAGTGCTGGAAAAACCATGCGATACAGCATGCGCGAATGCTGGATACGCCGACACAGACGAACTCGCAAAAATTGATGCCCAAAACATAGAAGTAATTGTTCCTTCCCAACGCCAGGCATTGCACTGTGGGGCAAAGCCGTTTAGCAAGCAGGAATTCACCTATGACAAAGAACATGACTGTTATTACTGTCCCGAGGGGCACAGACTGAACTTCTCCAGTATCTACAAAAAAACCGGCAACAAGTATTACATGATAACAGACAAACGCCTCTTTTTCAGCTATCAGCACTGGGGTATCTGTACAACGGGAAAGAGTGGCCGCAGGCTGGTTCGGCTGCACAATGAAGCGGTAAAAGAAAAACTAGAAGCCCAATATGAAAAACCCGAGTCACAGGAAATATATGCCAAGAGAAAGACACGCGTTGAACACCCTTTTGGTCACATAAAAAGGAACTTAAAAACAGATGCCTTTCTCTTACGCGGTCACGGCGGTGTTCAGGCAGAAACATCGCTTTTGGCAACATGCTTCAATGTGGCCCGCATGATCAGCATCATAGGGGTTTGCGGACTAATAGAAAAACTATCAGTTACACCAGTAATGGCAGCAGCATAAACCCTGCTGATATGCTTCAATACCGCCGCTTACGGTCGCGGATCTGACTTGGCTATGGCCACATAGGCGCTCGGCACCATTACAGAACACGGCCCGAGCTGTTCTTTTGCACTGATGTCCATTTCTACCTATGTCAAAGAACATTTCTTGGCTTTACAGTGAATTGTGACACAGTCTCTATGCCGGTGGTCGGTGACTCTAGGTACATTTGATGATTTCATGACACAGGATGATCTCAAACTGATACGCGAAGATGAGAGAGAGCAATGAAAGGGGGAAGGTCCATGTTCAAATCGAAACAGTTAGTAGTGATAATGACCATGATATTCTTCGCGGTCGTAGCAGTCCATGGAAATAGCGCCTTTGGGGACGAAGACAAGAGTTTCATCCAGAAAAAGGGACAGAAGCTAAAACGCCTAATCAAACACGGTGTAATTCCCTATCGTCACGGCATGGGTTTGCCAAAGACAGGGCAAAAGACCTCCTTTGCCGCTGGTGACGACGGGGACCTGCAAAGGGGAATACCCTGGCCGGAACCGAGATTTATTGACAATGGAAATGGGACGGTGACAGACAAGGTAAGTGGTCTTATGTGGACCAAGGACGTTCAGGAGATTCCGTTGAAAATGAACTGGTACGATGGCATAAAGACTTGCAACGATCTTGTCTTTGCAGGTTACGACAATTGGCGATTGCCCAATGTGAGGGAAATGCTCAGCCTCATCGATTTCGGGGTCTATGATCCTGCATTGCCCGATGGTCATCCGTTCATCAACGTAAAGCCTTCGGACTCGTACTGGTCCAGCACCACATCTTTGCCACATACTGCTCAGGCCTGGCATATGGACATGACAAATGGCAGCGTGCGACGTAACAACAAGACAAGCAACATGTATCACGTGTGGCCGGTGCGGCGTGGCAGACAGCATATTTGGTGATCGATATTCAGGAAAAATCGTTATCTGTTTGAACCGCAGACAGGCGCAGACTAACGCTGATCCCGCCAGGCGGATTGCCTTGGGGAAAAAACATCGGATATCGAATTAGTAGCGTCCTATCAAAGATAGACTTCTGTCTTACGCATGTCCACTGCCGTTCCGACAACTCATTCCTGAGCAAACCGCCTAACACTGAGCTTTTCTTCCAAAAATGCAAACCGTTTTTTTTCTATTGTAATTCCTGATCTCGGGCAGTAAGACGCTTCCAAGCTTCACGTCGAAGTCCGTTTTCTTGAATTCTTGCAACTTAGGGATATGTATGTAAAAGGGCACTTGCAGAAAGTTGGCGACGAGGAGCAGTCCCACGGAAAAATGGCACGAGATGTGCTGTCTTCAAAATTACTTGCCATGCTTTCCAACACTATTACTACTTTGAATAGACGAAGAAGCTTGATCTTGTTGCCCTTTGTGATCTTGGGGTTGTTGGTCTATTCAAACACCCTGGATGTACCCTTCCATTTCGATGACGAAGCCAACATTGAGCAAAACCCGCATATCCGTGTGACGGAATTTTCGGTTAGCAACCTGGTGAATGCAGGCGCAAAGAGCCTTGCCTCCAATCGCCCGATAGCCAACATCAGCTTTGCCTTAAACTACTATTTTCACGGATACCGTGTCACAGGCTATCATGTGGTTAACATCATCATTCATGTGTTGACCGGGATTTTTCTCTATCTGTTCACAAAAACGACCTTATGCATTTCATGGAGAAAGCAGGCTCAATTCCTGAATTCCTTCCGCCAAAACAACGGCGGATCTTCGGCCCGCCAGAAAGACGGCGGGTCTTCGACAATTCCTCGATTTCTGAATCCCTCAATGATATCGTTTTTTGCCGCGCTTTTGTGGCTTGTACACCCCATTCAAACCCAATCTGTGACCTACATTGTGCAGAGAATGAACAGCATGGCAGCCATGTTTTATGTCTTGTCCTTTCTGTTCTATGTAAAGGGGCGGCTTGTTGAAAAGAACCAGAGAAGGTGGCCGTGGTTTGCCGGGTGCGCCCTGGCCGGCATCCTTGCCATCGGTTCCAAGGAGATAGCCGCAACACTGCCTTTTTTCATCTTGCTCTATGAATGGTATTTTTTCCAGGACCTTAGCAAGGCCTGGCTCAAGCGGCATCTTCCGTATATTGTTGGCACATTGATTCTTTTCGGCCTCCTCGGATTCTTGTACTTGGGGACAAATCCCCTGCACGCGATCTTGTCAGGCTACAGACATCGGGATTTTACTCTGGCTCAAAGAGTGCTGACCGAGTTTCGGGTGGTGATTCATTACATTGGCCTCCTGGTTTACCCTCACCCTTCCAGACTCAATTTGGATTACGATTTTCCCCTTTCGCATTCTTTGACAGAGCCCATAACCACCCTGCTTTCCATTGGAGCCGTTATCGGCTTGATCGCATTGGCAATCTGGGTTGCTAGAAAAGAGCGGCTGATCTCCTTTTGCATCCTGTGGTTTTTCGGCAACCTGGCAATGGAGTCTTCCGTGATAGGACTCGAAATCGTATATGAGCACAGGGTGTATCTTCCCTCCATGTTTTTCTTTCTGCCAGTTCTCGTTGTCGCTTGCAGACGGATCAGACGGGATTGGGCTGTGGCAGTCGTGCTTGGTTGCGTGATATCTTTGCTCTCGCTGTGGACTTATGAGAGAAACAGCATATGGAAAGAACCGACCGCGCTTTGGAAAGATTGCGTTGAAAAGTCCGCCGGAAAGGCCAGACCTCACAACAATTTGGGGTTGGCATTATACGGACAGGGAAGGCTTGATGAGGCCGTTGCCCAGTATTTGCAGGCGCTGCGGATCAACCCGCGATATCCACAGGCACATAACAACCTGGGTGCTGCCCTGGCTGCAAAAGGGGCCTTTGACGATGCCATTTCCTACTATTGCCAAGCCCTTCGAATCAGGCCAAACGACCCGGAAACGCACAACAACTGGGGAGCTGCTTTGCACCGGCAAGGGAAGCTGGAAGAGGCGATCGTCCATTATTCGGAGGCGCTGCGGATTAAGCCAAGCTTTGCCGAGGGCCACAACAACCTGGGGCTCGTGCTTGCCGAACAGGGTAGGCTCGGCGAGGCCATTGCCCATTTTTCCAAAGCGTTACGATTCGAACCGGCTTATGCCGAGGCCTACAACAATCTAGGCACTGCTTTACACAGACAAGGGAGACTTGATGAGGCCATAGCCCACTATTCAGCCGCTTTGCGGATAGATCCCGACCACGTAGAGGCTCGGCGTAATCTGGGCATTGCCATGAGAGGAATCAGAAACGCGGATGATGCATTGAATAGCATCGGGCGTTAGTGATTGCATCAAACGACAGTTCAAGACATCTTAGCCGCAGACACACGCAGACTGACGCAGACATTCTGTCCGCCTTGTGGCGGAATAGAGTTGATGTTCCAAAGATCAATAACGTAAGCTTTTAATAATTTCTTCTATAGGGTTCAATGGATGGCATGGAATGTGCTAGGATTTAGTAATGTTTGGTCCAATCTTCGCTAGAGAACAAGATACGGAAGAGAACAATATGAAGAAATATGGGGCCTTCTCCCCTTTGTCCTTGATCATCTTTTCTTTGATTTTCTGTTTCGCCCACTTGGGGTGCGGGCGGTCTATGGAGCGCGCCGCCGTGAAAAAGACAACCTTACCCCCGAGTGCTTCTATGCCCAAGTCTGTCAAAATGGCCACACAGAACCTCTCCATGGCAAGAAAGTTGAAGAATCTACCCCCTTCTGAATATATCCTCGGTTCGGAAGACACCGTGGAGATCAGTGTTTTTCGTCGTCCTGAGATGAAGACGGAGGCTACCATCAGCCCCAGAGGCAAGATTTCATACCCCCTCATTGGGGACATTCAAGCGGGGGGAATGACACAATTTCAACTCAGAGACAAAATCGAGAAAGAACTCGCTGGATTCATTAAATCCCCTCAGGTTATCCTGCGAATTACCGAATTTAGGAGCCACAAGATCTTTGTTTTGGGCCAGGTGAATAGTCCCGGGGTGTACCGAATGAGAAACGATTTCACCTTGGTGGAAGCCATTTCTGGGGCCGGTGGCATAGGTCCCGATGCCTACCTTGGCGGTGCCTATGTGGTCAGAAACGGGAAGATTTTGCTCGTGAATTTTGTTGAACTGATTCAAAAGGGGAATATGGAAGAAAACATTCCTCTTTTGTCCAGCGACGTCATTTATATCCCGGATAACCGGGATCGCAAGGTTTTTGTGCTGGGAGAGGTGAACAAGCAGGCGGCTATTCCTATGCGGGAGAGGATGACCTTACTAGAGGCCATTGCCGAGGCAGGCGGTCTCACACGAGATGCCAAGAAAAGCGCCATCTTGGTAATGAGGGGAAATCTGAGTGAACCTGAGATCATGACGATCGATGCCGAGCGTCCGGATCGTGTGGCTAACATTCCCTTGAAGCGGGGGGACATCGTTTATGTGGCCAGCAGTTCATTTGCCAATGTGGAGCGGATTGCCCTTCGGATATCTCATATCCTGGAACCGTTCCTTACCTTGTCACGAGGAGTAGTCTGGGGAGATGCGGCCGTAGACGTGCTGGACGGGAAACAGACGAAATTTGTTATTGCAGATTAGGTAACTGTGAAGTGCCTTGAAAATGCCTAAAATTAAGGACGTAAGCATTGGTAATTCCGGAATTGAGGGAATGCGAATTGAGAAACTTATGAATTAAAGGGATCTTGCCTAATTCCAATTCGTGAATTCCTTAATCTCTAAATTGATAAGTTCGTTTGGCTTTAACCCACAAGGCATTTTGAACTTCAGGCAATTTATTTTCTAGGCATTTGTTTCAACTGATGGAAGCAGACAGATGGAACTGAAAAGGATCTGGGAAGTTATTCGCAGAAGAAAGTGGGTTATCCTTCAAGCTTTGATAGTGGTGACCCTTGTCGCAGTGATCGGGAGTTATCTAGTCACGCCGTCGTATGAGGCTTCCTCTAAGATCCTCATCAAGACGGCGAAGAAAGGTGGCATTGACTTTGGCAGTATGGGATTGGGTGGCCTGGCCTCAGTTGTCTCGACTACTACCGACGTAGACATTAACAAGGTCCTGGCGGCCTCCAGACCGTACATTGACGAGATGGTATTTAAGCTTCAGATCAGGGATGACCAAGGCAACTTAATCAAGGCGGCTGACCTTGCGGGGTTGGGGATGGTGTCTACGATGAGAGGAAGGATCTTCCCCAAGCCAAGCATCTGGATCAGCCAGTACCAGGCAACGGATATCCTGCAAATTAAAGCGACGTCGCCCGATCCGGAAGAAGCCATGATGATGGCCAACACCCTTGCTGAGATCATGATAGATCAAAACAAAACTCAGATGCGGGCTGAATACAGGAGCGCCAGAGTTTTTCTGGAAGGACAGATAAAAAAGGTGAAAGAGCGGTACAGCACGGCCCTACTGGCGCTCACCGATTTCAAAAAACAGGAGGGGACTGTCGACCTGAAAATCGAGACGAAAGTGGCTGTGGATAAGATGTCGGACCTTATGAAGGAGAAGGAGGACAATATCATTGACCTGGCCGAGGCTCACGCAAAGCTGAACCGTCTCAAAAAGCAACTGGCCAAGATAAGTTCCGCGTTCCTCTCGGCTGTTGCGTTGCAGGAAAATCCCCACATTGAAATCTTGAAAGAGAAGCTGACAGGGCTAAGACTCGAGCTCACAGAGGCCTCAGTGGAGCTAACGGAACAGCATCCCCAGGTTATGTCTCTGAGGGAACAGATAAGGGCAACGGGGGCAGAGCTCAAGAAGGAAATAGATGTATTTCGGTCCACAGCTCCTGATCTCATGAATCTCCAAAGGGGGATTGCCGCCCTGGAGGCCCACTTGAAAGGGGTCAATAAGGATATAGACAAATATTCAAAGTTATTGGAGCGATTTCCGGACAAGGCGCTTAAAGAGGCCAGCCTTGATATGGATCTCGAACTCAGCCAACGAGCTTACAGCTCCCTGTTGGATTCCCTGCATCAGGCCGGCGTTGGAGAGGCTACGACTCTTTCTGAAATCAGGGTGGTGGAGTCAGCCGTAAAACCATTCTCTCCGATGACTCCGAACAAAGCCCTGAATAGTGTCTTGGGACTGTTCTTGGGGTTAGTCTTTGGTTTCGCCCTTGCTTTGATTACGGAATACATGGACGATACAATCAAGACAGGTGAGGACATGAAGGAATTTGAGCCCGTGGCCTTGATTGGCACAGTTCCCAAGTTTGAAGGGCGAGAAGTGACCTTGATTTCGACCCGTGATCCTAATGATCCTCTTTATGAGTCATACCGAAAGATTCGGAACCAGCTCGCTACGGGAGAAATCTCCATTGGAAGCCTACTGATTACGTCTGCTGGGCCGCAAGAGGGAAAAACGATGACCGTGGCGAACCTTGGTATCTCTGTGGCTCGGGAGGGGAAAAAGGCGGTGGTCGTTGATATGGATTTCCGCAGGGCAGGCCTTCACACCTTTTTTCATCTCCCAAACGATGTGGGCATGGCAGATCTCCTGCAAGGGAAGATCTCCTTGGACGAAGCTGTCCAGACCACTCGAATTGATGGTTTAAGTATGATTTCCAGCGGCCTCCCTTTTTCTGACCCCGGCAGATTGATCGAATCCGACGAGATGGGCAGGGTTATGTCGGAACTGACGACGCGATTCGATTTGGTCGTCTTGGACTCAGCGCCGGCACTCGTCAAAAGCGATGCGCTATTTCTGGCCAGATATGTGGATGGCTCAGTGATTGTGCTGGAAAGCGAAAAGACGACCCGCAAGGCCTTGCACGCACTGATGGACATTCTTGCAAAGGCGGACATTCGACCCATTGGCTTTGTCCTTAATAGCCTGCCGGTTCGCCGGGGAAAGCACTTTTATCATCAGTACTACTATGGCAACTACGGACCAGAACTGTCTACTAATGAAAGCGGTTAGCATGAGAGCAAGGGAAGGTATTATGAGAACGATATCCATATTATCCGCGGGGCTGTTGCTGGTAGGGCTCAGCGCATGCTCCCGTATAACCGAACAGGATCTGGCCGATCTGAAAGATCCTAATCCCATTCTGAGAGAGGAGACCATCCGCAGGATTTCAGAAGGGGGTTCGCTCCTGGCGAGGATGTCAGGTTTTGTGAGGACCGGAAACGAAAAGAGGGCCGTCATAATCATGGTTGAAATGCTCTGTAGCGGCAAAGAGTCGAAAGATGCCGAGCTAGCCATCCTCGATGGTCTGGGAGCGCTGGGCAAGAGAACAGAGATCCCTGCTTCTCCGCTGATTTTGAAACTGAAGGACAAGGATTCCAGCGTTCGCACTCGAGCTGTGGAGACACTGGGGAAAATAGGCAACAGAGAGGCATCAAAGGCACTGGTAGAACTTTTGGGTAGGGATGCAGAGAACGGCTATCCCCTAATTTGGGCCTTGGGGGAGATTGGCGACAAGGGGGCGATTTCGGTACTGAACCCAATGTTAGCGCATCAGGATTTGTACGTAAGATATAACGCCCGCACAGCGCTGGCCAAAATAGGAAGAGATCGGCAAGAGTGCCAGGGTAACTCAAATTCAAACGCACTGGGAATACTTGACATCGGGAAAAGGATTCTTGCGAGATATCAAGACGCGATGATGATTATGTTTCAGAAGATAGCAGGTCTCAAAAACGCCTGAGCGCGGCAGCAAATACTCTTGAGAGGGGTCTACGGTAAGGGCTCCAATATCTTGAGCTTCTTGTAATTGCTTTTCACTCCACTCTTTTCCAGCCACAAGTACTTGGTCTTGCCTTCCCACGACTGGGGCACATCCACGTAGACCTTGATCTTCGTGTTGCTCCACAGCTTTATACTCTCCTGTGGTTCACCCAGGCCTAGATCAGGATCCTCCGCCTGGTTCTGTGAGCCGATGCGGACCTCGCCGTCTGTTTGTGTTGGGCCGAAGTTATGACCTACGATTTTAAGCAGGTTGTCGCGTTCGATTTTCTCGGGGTTAAGTCGATAGACAATTGGGTCGTTCGTGAGTTCGAAATAGACCGGATCACTTGTCACGAGCTGGAAGACCATATCGCCGGAGCTCAGGTCTTGGCTGCCGTCATCGTCACCAAAATAGATGCCTGTTACATAGACAGACCAGGTACCCAGAGCGAGTTCACTACACATTCTTATGGTGGGTTCGTCCGAGTCCTGGACATAATTCCGCGGCTCCATATCTTCAAAGAAGCTCTTGAACTTGACCTTCACTTCTTCGTCAGTCCAACCTTTGTAGGTGAGGGCCGTAAAAGTGCCCTGTGAGCTGACGAAGTCTGCCGCGCGGTGTACGCCAGTGTAGCCGTCAGCAAACATTTTGGACTGAACATCGCCAAAGCTATTTCCCTTGAGCCGGATCTTTTGAACACAGGGGCCAGCCTCAGGAGAGATATACGTGAGTGAAATCCAGTCCTTCAAGCCGAAGCTTACTGCGTTGCTCTTGCCGCATTCTGTTTTCACTCTCACTTTGTAGTTTCCAGGGGCAAACTCACAGCATGGAACCTCAAACTCAAGGAGTGTATCTGTCCACGAGTACACGGGCATGGCGACCCAGGGATCACACGAACTTCTCCGCTTGATCTGCACATTGCGTCCCGAAATATATTCTGCGCCAAAGTTCTGACCTCGTAAGGTCACAATGACCCCATATGTGCCGTATTGTGGCTCAATGCCAGCACCTGTCGTATCGATAACGGGCATATTGTTGGTGCAATCATCAACAGGCGGTGGCTTTGGGACATTGTCCCCATGGCACCCGAAGCACATCTGGTCAGTGGTGAATCCGTCTGGTGTTTCGGGTGCATAAGGGCCGACGGGATTCCATGTTCTGTAAACAGTTGGATCCACATCTCTCGTCTGAGTATTGCTGGCGGGCACATGAAAACCCGCCGCCTCCCAGCCGTTCGTGTCTTGGACATGAGGCCCGATACTGTGAAGCGTCTCAATGCTATGGCACGTCTCGCAATAGCGGATGAGGTCCGGATTGTATGCATCCCAGTCCGGATAATTGGGATCCAGGGAGTGGCATTTATAACACTGAGAAGCCACATTGCCCTTTGATCCCATGTGATGCGTATGGAAGTTGTCATAGATGGGGTTTGCGTACTCATGAAAGCCGATGAACTGGTTCCATTCATTATAGTGCTCATAGGTTGAGGGATGTCCGGGATCATCAGGCTCTCCTCCCGGGACATGGTCTTGTCCCCAATGGCAATTCTCGCAACTGAAGGGTGTGGGAGTGGCAACGGATGGTGGATACATGGTAAAATCCCGAATTGGCGTAATCTCTTGAATTAAATTTGGATCGTGACAGGAAACACAGCTATCAGAGGCTGACATATCGGTGCCATGGTGCCAGCCGTTTGTCTCCACATCAGCCCAACTATGACAACCGCTGGTCAAGCAGTCCCTTACCACGACGACAAACGGAGGTTCTGGCAAGACCTCGTGGCATGGTGTACAGAGACCTGATATCACAACTACATCTGTTAGGTGGTGCCTGTCAGCCAAAGTATTGCCATGGCACTTCCGGCAGTCGTACTCTTCTAACTCCCAGTAGAGAGTATCATCAATGCCAATTTCCTGAGGTACATAATCCATAAGTGGGTTAGGACGATTGTGAGTTGCAAATAGGGCCCACAAGATGTGCGGCGCTCCCAAAAGCATGAACACTATTACCGCCAATGCAAAAAGCCTCTTGTCACTTTGTGGCCTGTTCATCCGCAGTGTTAATTTAATCTTGGGCACTCGCATAGAATAATTCCAGGAAAATTTTTCCCCTTCTTTCTCCCGTCTTGAGTGAAAAAATGTAATGTCTTGCCTTATGGGCCTGAGAACGTCAATCATATATCAGCAAGAATCATGCCCACCGGGGTGTAAGTGAAGTTATCTCGTATAATTGAGATGTTAAGGCATTATGGAGAAAAAGCTGGACTTAATATCAGTTGACGACCCCATACGGTGTGAAATTCTTTTCACTGTTATTGTGGAATATAATGCCACTTTTGAGCGGTGGAATGGATAGCAGAAATGGAAAAAGACGAAAGAGCGTATAAAGAAACGAGAGTAGAAGGTTGGGGCACCAGTGTAGATTTTTTTATGACAAAAAATAGAAAGGCAGGGTCACATGATGACCCCGCCTTTCTTGCTAACACGTTCCAGCGTTTAAGCCTTTACCATAGGACACAGATCAACAGGCTTTAAGGCGCGATGCTAAAGGTTGAGGTCTTTTTGTCCTTACTCAGTAAGGTGCCTCCCGGGGCGTCAAGCATCTTGATAAGCACAACAAGCTTTGCCCCTGAACCCGGGGTGGCCGTGCCTGGAATGGTCTTATCCCAGGTCCACTCGTAGGTCCCTGCAGAGAGGGTGGCGTTCTTCTTGAGTTCGGTCTTCCAGACTGTCCCGGAGGTGCTCTTTGCCTTTGAATCGGCAGCCTTCACAAAGTATGACCCTGCGCCGACAATCTTAAACCGCACATGATAGCGGATGTCTTCATTGGGGGCAAAGACCGTCTTTGTTGTGTTGGCTAAGTTGCTGGTCCACACAGCTTCAACAGTGACGCCCAGGGGCCCTCCCGGGGTTCTGTACCACTTTAACTCTCCGGTTGCGTGGCAACCGGCGCAGACATGGTTAACTGAAACATCCGGGATCAGCCCGCACACGAGACCGCCGCAAAGGCTTTCCGCGAGCACCATGGTCTGTGTAACGCCGTCTGCCTTGTACCAGCGGAAATCGAGAGCGGGTACTTTGTCACTCGTGCCCGGAGTGCTGATCAGCTCTCCGTGGCGCATCATAGGCTCTGTGGGCGATCCATGAACATTGTGACAGTTAATACAGGTCATGGCAGAATCCTTGCAAATGCCTGCGCTGCAGCCTACACCATCAAAATCCGAGTCCGAAAAAATAAAGGCAGGCCACCAGTTCAAGTGCATTTCATGAAACTGCATGCTCTTACCATCATCCCTGAAGTTACTGTCAGGCCCTGTTATGTCCGTATAGACGTGGCAGTTGGTGCAAAGCCTGAAGGCTTGCGGATGGATCTCCCCATTCCGAGGAACAGCCATGTCTTCATTCAGCCTGTAGCCGTCCCTGTAGTTGTCACTAGCAGCCAAGTACGTTCTTGCGTCGCCGTCTGTGTGCGTCACTGCAAAGTCGTGACAGTCTTTACATAAAACCGCATATTCTCCATGACCGGATGGGTTGTACCCGTAGGTCGTGTTATCGCCCATCACATTAGGGGCATCGACCCCGTTGATGTTGGAGGTGCCATCATCGTGGCACGTGCCACACCAGTTTTCGTTTCCGGCCTTTAGTTCATATCCGTTAGATTCGTAGACACCATCTTCCCATTTGGCCTTGCCCTCGGCGCTGCCATCCAAGGCTCCGTCCGGGCTGTGGCAGACATCACAGACTGTTGTAGAGGCTAAGGGTTCTCCGTCATTAAAGCGGCTGTAATCGGTCTCCAGATGACAGTAGAATGTACAATAATCATCAGGGCGCTTTTCCTGCATTAACGGCCCCTTTGGATCGGTGAAATGGGTGGTGTGGGATTGGGTGCCGATGAAGCGCGGTTCAAAATAATTGACCATGTCATCTGCAAAATGTGGATGACAGGTTGTACAATGTTGACCATCAAAATGGACCTTTCCATCATCGATATCGCCGCTATGATAATTCACATTTGCCTTATGATGACAAACCTCACAGGGTCCATCCAGCTTGGCAGGATCCCCGTCTGCCATAGTGCCGTCTGCACCCGGCACGGCCTCGGAAAGCTTTGTAAACTTTACCGGAGAATGGGTAGTGCCCGGCGGCCACTCAATCTCATCTTTAACCCAACGCAGGTTGCCCGGGGATGGTGCGTAACCACCATTTATGAAATCGTGGCAAACATCACAACCCCCCACAAAGGTCCCTGGAATGCCGTAGTGGCCCAATGCACAAACATTGGGTGCGCCGAAAAGAACGAAGATTGGAAATATCAAAACCATAACAAATAATAATATAGTGGATCTATTCATTTTCTACCTCCTTTCACACGCCTTGTGTGGACAGGTGGTCAATTTTTTTGCCCCTAAGCGATCCCTTCTAACCTGTTAAGCTTTTCTTTGAAGCCCAGGTCACAGCATCTGTGAATAACGGGTCTTGTCAATAACCATACCGTCGAATGCCTATTCTTGGTTACGCAGTAACTTCACCCCCTTCCAACATTTTGGCCTTAGACCAGATCTTTCTCATGATGATTTGCAAACTAAAACAGGGATGGGGATACGGTCAAGAAGAATTGACCTCCCTGACAAATTTATTTTACCCTGATTCTGCTGCCGCTTTTGCCGTTGTGCCCTCGGGCCTCTGAACAGTATAATTCGCGGCCTTAATGGGCCAGAACAGAAGCGTGCTTTTGTAATTGGGCTCCCATCCCACATTCTTCATGGTCTTGGTCACGGCGTTACCTATGGTTTCCTTTTCCACCAACAGGTGTTTTAGTAGATGCATGGTCGCCCGGTCCGTGTGGTGTGCTGAGACAGGGCCGTTCCAGCCGATGTATGCCTTCGCCCCTCTTTGTAAGAATGCAGTTGCCGCACATTTCTTGATGCCCGTGCAACCCATCATGACAATGATCGCGTTGTCGAACGATCCCTTCATGCTGAATCGGACGAATTTGTCGGTAATCACCAGGTAGCGGGGGTCGCCTTTGCGATAGGGCTCAATGTAACCGGACGCCACGCGATTGCGAAGCTGCTCATAAACATATCTCTGTTTACTGTATGGTTCGGAAGTAAACATGGCCAGGGACAGATATTTATGAATGTAAGCCGAATGGACCCTGAGAAGGATTAACTTGTAACCATGGGAGGGAAGCCGCCTGTAAAATTCTACAGTTACCTGTTCACCTCTATAGTAGTCTACAGCATATCCCGCGCCTTCCAGCAGGTGTGTGCACTCTTTAACGAAGTCTGCGTTTGGCCATGAAATGCTCAGGTGGTCAACAATGGCTGCCTTGGCAAGGGGAGGCTGGCTGGCGCACAGTTGGAAGGTTTGACCTGACTGGTGCAGAAAGACATATGCCAGAAAACAGACAAGCCCAATGGCAATCCATCCACAAGTTCGTGTTCTGCGAGATAGGCGTCCCTCCGCCTTTTTCCGTTTCTCCATAACCCTTACTTCGTGCGAAGAAGAAAGACCTGAAGGCCTCATTTCATGATGCGGTCCAACATGTCCTGCACTACACTTTTTATCTTTTCCTCCATATCACCAGTGACACGACAATACCTGTCATGAACATAATCAAGGCCATCCAGGGAGCGACCAAGCCAAACTTATCCACTGCCAAGGCAACACCGCCAACACCACCACCCCCATAACCAGCACTCAGAACGGTGAAGGTGGCCGGATTACTACTTGAGGGATTCACCATGGCAATAAATGTAATCGTTTCACTGCCTATCCAGCCGTTGGGATAGGTAATGGTGGCTATTCTGGTGTTAGGATCAATGCTCACAGAGATGTTGGCCTCGCCCGATGTCGTCCACTCAATGTCTTCATCACCAATGTTGGGGGCCGGATGAGACACGTAATCATCGAGATGGATGGGGCTGAAGGATTCCCCGCTTCTCACGGCTTGATCAGGGATGTCAGCCACGACAGGGGCGTCAGGAGGGTTAACCGTAAAGGTCACCTCTTCGGTATCAAAGTGCCCATCAGGATCTGTGGCAGTAAATGTGATCGTTTCACTCCCAGTCCAACCGGGGGGATAGGTAATGGTGGCTATTCTGGTGTTAGGATCAATGCTTACGGAGATGTTGGTCCCTGCGGACGTTGACCAGGTAAGATCTGAGGCAACCTCAGGTCGGACATAATCGTTCAGGTTGATCGTAGGAAACGGGTACCCACCGGATACTGCTTGGTCGGGGATGTATGAAATTGCAGGCACATTGACGGGGGCTGCCCCATAGGCGATCTTGAAAACAAGGTCATTGTAATCCTGATCTCCCAGTCCGCTCAGATCTTCGAAGGCGCATATGAACACCCCGTTGCCGAATGAATAAGTGACCATGTGGACCTCGTTTGGGGTATTCTTGTCTTCCCGTGAATACCATGTTCCGCTGGATGTCATATCCTTAAACCAGAAATCACCGCCCGTCGTTTGAAATGTTATCTTGGGATTCTCTATGTCGTCATAGAAGTGTACTCTGTCCAGGGCGGCTGAAACGATGAGTTTAGATGTAACATTTTCCCAGTAGAGATTTTGGTCGTTACCAGCATAAGTGGCCACTATGCTAACATAGCCGTCCCACTCATGCCACCAGTCATCGTTTCCAACCTGTAAGGCCTCCAGGCCAGGGTCTTGCGAGCTGCCAAAAGAGGTTCCCATCATGATATTAATCACTTCATAAAGGTGCGTCTCGCCGTTGTCAGGGTCTTGAACGGGTGTTGCCCCATTGGCCACTTGCGCAAGAATTAAGAACAGAACTAATACTGCAGGCATCACTAGTTTTTTCATCCTTAGTTCGGCCCCCTTTTCTGTTAATGACCACGAACACATGTCATTGAAAGTCGCAATGGTTCCTTGATTCTTGCAAGCACACAAATCACCTGACGCCCTGAGGTTCAGCAGGGAAGGCATCTGATATTGTGGATGCGGACCCTGATACAGTGTGTGACTATGGCAACTTTTTGCTTACAGGGAGTTTCAGACGCTGAGCATGACACTACAATGCATTAAGTACATGCAAGAAGTATGCAAAAGCATATAAATCTGATATTTGCTGTAAGTTGAAGTGGTTAAGCGAGGCTATGGCTTAAATGAATGCAGAATTTTGGATAACAAAGGTTATATTGTGAAAAAAAATACCACTTTTTTGGGTAAAATAAAGGACAGGACAAACACAGCCACTTTTGCTCAGAGGTCTGCGAAGTTCAACCCCAATGGATGGACCTCTCTGGTGTAGCCTTCCTTTTTTGCAAGGACATCGAGGTAGAGGGTTCCTATGTCTTCAACGAGGGGAATAAACTCCTCATCCAGCTCCTCGGTATCCACGGTCTTGATGTATTTCCTGCACTTCCGGCAGGTTTCCACCCGGTATGCCTTTCCCTCTTTTTCGGTAAGAAAATACTTTAATCCCTTCGGATCTGCCTTCTCACAGAAGGGGCATTTGCTTCTCGAGTATCGCCATTCATAGCCGCAGCATGAGCAAATGAGAAACTTCTTTTTTTCAACGCCAATGAGTTCTGCCATTACAGGCTTTGATCCGCAGATGGGACAATAGCCACGCCACCACTGTTCCTGATTTACATAGTTCTTCAGCTTAACGGCATACATCTCAAAAATGGGCTGGATACTGTTTTCAGCCAAGAAAAAAAGGATATTGTTTTCAAGTCCAAGTCTGTCTGACATACGCCCCATGTATTCCCGGTCCTCGGCAGCAGCCTTTTCAAACACTTCCTCAAGATCGATCTCCTCATTTTCAACGGCTTGACTTATCCGGTCAATGTCTTTCGAGACCCTCTCATTGCCTTTCAGGCGCTCACAAAGTCTTGTGAACAGGTGTGAAGCTGAGCGAACATCCAACCTCAAGTCTTTCTTGTCTATAAGGGGAAAGCCTTCTTTGTTCTTAACCTCAAGCAGCTTTTCGTCTATATTGATAGGATCTACCTGAACATCCTGCTTGGCCTTCAATTTGTCCGCTATGACTCCGTTGAGAAACTCCAAGACCTCCTTATGACTCGGCCTTTCTGTGCAAATGGCATCTATTCTCTCGGTTATCTTGACCAGGTCAGCTTCAGACATCACGTTATCATTTTTGATACTCATATATTTTGTTTTCCTTTGTGACTAGATCAATACGTAGCGCACACAACAATTTATGCGACACCTTTTTGGCGAGCCCTCATTGAACCATGTTTTGCTATGGTACTGCCCCGGTTTGGGGCAGTACCATAGGCTTACCCGACTACAAGGGGGGGCCGAGCCCGTACACCGCTGGAGGCTCCGTGAGGACCCAGATCACACGCGTAGCATATGTTGCGGGATACACATTGGCTTGGGGGTACCCATTCGCCTGCAACTCGGCGACTCTATCCGTCGCCTTGTTTCGTATGTCAAAGCGTGTGCCAGAGATTATGGCTCCGGGGGTACACGCAACTTGACAGGCCGGTCTGTTGGATTTGGCAAACTCGCCTTTATACGTCGGGTCTTTCAGGCGTGTATGGCCGAACCTATCGTAGCAGAAATCGCACTTATTCGCTTTTCCTTTGGGCAGGGTGCCACCGTCGTTTAACTTGTATCGGGGCAACCCCAATGCTCCGGTTGTAAAGGGGCAAGCTAACTGGCATGGCTTCACGGGATCCGGGCTGCATTTTGCGGGATTGCACTGGTTCGTGATATAAACGATACCGTTTTGCTTCTGCTTGATCGCGTCGCGCGGGCAAGCCGATTTACAGAGAGGGATCTCACAATGCCGGCATCGATCCACGAAGAACAGCCATCTCAGATCGCCATTGTTGCCCACCTCAATAAACTTGACTACAGTGAGATTGGCAGCAGACATATCCGGGGGATTCTGGTAGGTGCCCTCAAAGGAGGTGTCCTCTGCCGGTAGTTGATGCCACTGCTGGCAGGCAACCTGGCAAGCCTTGCATCCTATACATTTTGAAGTATCAATCAACATCATCTTCTTTGCCATCTAAAACCACCTCCTTATACCTTTTCTATTTTCACCAAGAACGCCTTGGACTCTGGGATCCTTGTGTTGGCATCTCCAACAAAAGGCGTCAGTATGTTTCCGCTATCGCCCGGATTAATGGTCGCGTATCCCCAGTGCCAGATGACGCCTACCTGATGGATATCCCTCTGACTGGGATCAGATACCTTAATCGGCTTAAAGCGGCGGGTGACACAGGCCTTTACCGTGATGTTACCTCTGGCGCAGGTCACCTTGACCGTGTCTCCATTGGTGATCGGCCCTGTTGGGATAGCCGTTGTATCGATTGCAAGCTCTTCGCTCATTTCAACAAATGGCTCGGGCTGAAGCGAATTCAGCCACGGCAGGTTCCTCGTCATGGACCCTGTATGCCAGTGTTCGCTCAGCCTGTAGGTCGTGCAACCAATGTTGTATTCCGCGCAGGCTCCAAAGACCGTGCCCGGATAAATGTTGGTGATAGGGTTGACCTGGTAGATCCCGAATTGCTGGTTTACCGGGCCTTCTATTGGTTCATAGTGCCATGGAAACGGCCCTTCTGCCAGGCCGGGACCGAAGAGGTGCGCATGCCCCTCCTTGTGCATGATAAAGGGGTAGGCTGTGCCAGGCGCCCAGCCGCCGTCAGGCTCATCACCTCTGAATGAGCCATCCCTCCTGATGACATACTTGTTGGGAGCCAGCGGGTCGCCAGCATTGCCGTTAAAGCCGCCATAGTTGGAGGCACCGCCGTCGCTCTGGTATGTGGAGGCCCGGTTGTAGATGATCCGCCGATTAACCGGCCAACACCACGACCAGTAGGAGTGAAGACCTATCTTCGGGTATGAAGGATCAGCCTTTGGATCAACAGTCGTATTCGTTCCATGATGGGGAACATCAGGACAATAACGCCTTGCCAGCCTGTTTCCGGGGGTTGCGGCAAACATACCAGGATTTGCTGATTCAAAGGCATCCAGGTTGGCAGGGTCAACAAACTGGTTACAATACAGCCAATTCCCGGAGCAGGTAGCGCCTAGGTTCGACAAACCACCGAATGAAGGGACCAGACCGCTCGGATTATAGGTTACTGTATCAATGGCGCCATCTGGATTCAGGTAGTACCCATTGACCTCCTTTGCAACATCTTCTGCATCATAAGGTCCTCCAGGCCCGGGTGCGCCACCTAGCTTCATGTAGGGCCAGCTAAGATTTATGATTGGGTCATCCCGCCCAGATGTAGTGCAAGCTGCCTGAACTGCATGACCAAGCTCAGATATGATTTCCAGGTCGTCCTTTGCGCCTCCTGGCGGGTTGGCTGCCTTCCAGTGCCACTGGGCCCACCTGCCGCTATTGCTCCTGGAGCCTGCCCTTTCATAGGCAACGGCGGCCGGCAGCAAATAGACCGTCGTCGGTATCGTTGCCGGATCCACTCCAGGCCTTTTCCAGAAGGAGGCCGTCTCTGACTCGAACGGGTCTATGCTCACCATCCACTTAAGCTTTCCCAAGGCCGTTCTCACATGATTGCTGTCAGGGTTGCTTACGGCCGGGTTTTCCCCGTCACAGATAAACCCGTGAATCTCCTCCCCTGGATTTTGATGATACATGGCATCAAAGATCGAGAGCATGCTGTAGTTTTTGCCCTTCACCTTTTTCGGGAGATAATCATAGGCCAGCGTATGAGGCTGTGTAGGCCACCACGCCTTGATCAGGCTTGCCATATACTTTTCCCCGTGCTGCCACCAGTACCGACTGACAGGGTCTTGATTCGTGTATGTGGAGCCATCATAAGTACAGGTGTAGCTATGAACCGGATCCTTGATCTTTGTGGCGTCCGCCCACTTGTTTATGAATGTGGCGAAATCGGTGTCCTCTCCGTCGGGGCACTTGATGTATCCGGGTAGGATATGGTTCAGTATGCACATGTCGGTGGAGCCCTGGACATTGTCCTGACCCCTCAGGGCGTTGATGCCGCCTCCGGCCACACCTATGTTTCCCAGAAGGAGCTGAAGTATCGCATAACTCCTCACGTTCTGGGTGCCGACCGTGTGCTGTGTGGTGCCCATGGCATACATGATGGTGGCGGACTTGTCATCATCACATGTGCTGCAATAGGTATCGCAGATGTCTTGATACACGACCGGATCTGTCCCCGTAACGTCGCACACAGCCTGTTTGGTATAAGGGGCAAACTGGGTCATGAGTTTCTGAAACACACAGTCCGGGTGAGCGAGTGACGTGGCAAGGTCCGGAACACCCGGAGACGTATACTGGTAGTCCCACGTGGTCTTGTCATAAATGCCGTTCGTGGGGTTATAATAGTTTGGCTGAACAGTCGGTGGCGTGCCACCATCTATTAGTCTGAACCCAGAAAACACACCATCACCGCTGGTTGTCGTGTCAGGGCATGTCTCAAAATCAGTACGTACCAGAAAGAGCGCATTGGTGCACTCTTCCACGTATTTTTGGTTGTACTTACTGTTCTGGAGTGCGTAGTTAATGATCCCGCCGATAAAGGCGATGTCCGTGCCGGAACGCATCTGTGCATAGAGATGGGCCTTTGACGAACTCTTGGTAAACCTGGGGTCAACACTGATGAGCGTTCCCCCGTTGTCTATAGCCGCTTGTATCCACTTAAAGCTCATGGGGTGGTTTTCAGCAGCATTGCTGCCGATAATCATGACGACATCGGCATTCCTAATGTCAATCCAGTGCTGGGTCATTGCACCCCTTCCGAACGACTCTGCCAGAGCCGCAACAGTGGCAGAGTGTCAGACACGGGCGCAGTGCTCAAGATAGACAATACCCATCGCCCGCATGAGCTTTGTAAAGAGATAGCACTCCTCATTGGTGTCCTTTGCAGTACCCAGTGCGGCAATGGTTTCAAGTCTGTTGACTGTCTCAGCCTCTCCTGTTCCCCCAGCGACTTGAAGGTAGTTGTCCCTTTCATACTTAATGAGCCCGGCGATGTCGGTCAGCGCCTGAGTCCAGGTGATGGCAGTCCAATTTGTATCCCCGGGATCACGCTTCAAGGGAGTGATTATCCTCTCTGAGTCTGCCGCCTTATAAGTAACTCCGAATTTATCCTGATAAGCGACTCCGCCTGGCCGAACATATCCCTCAATATGATTCATCTGGCCGGAGGCCTGGCCCTTGCTGCAGAGTGCACCCTGGTTTATGGGATGGTCAGGGTCACCTTGCACGTAGGTGATACTGCCTCCGCTGTTGGTGCCGATCAAGACACCGCATCCGCATCCGCAATAAGGACAGATACTGGGAACCTCAGCTACCCATTCCGGAGGATTGGCCTTGGCGTAGGCCACGATGGGCGCCAGGTCGAACAGGGTGCCCAGCATAAGGCCGGCAGTGGCTGCGCCAGAGATTCTTAAAAAATCTCGTCTTGTTACGTTCATTTAAAACCCTCCCTTCCTTTAAAAAAGTCCAAAATTTTCATCAGCTAAAAGTATAGCTTGAATTATTGCCAAACTCGACGCATCACCCCTTTCTTTTGTCTAGTTTATCAAGAAACAATGTCACCTCCTTCCAAAATCGAGCTAGCCTCCACCCGGAAATTCCTCCGGGGGAGTCATGAATGTACGCTAGTCAACCACATGCAAAGATTGGAGGGAACAGACAGCGAGTACTAACCAGAAGGCAATTCTTGCAGTACTGCACCACTGCGTCTGCTTTCGCCCTGAGCCAAACCGACCTCCTGAAGTCAGATAGGGCGCTGATGACGCTATATGGTTGCACGTGATGTGGTTCACCGCTATTCCCTCCAAACTTTGCATGCGGCAATACTTCAAGACTGGCCGCAAACTTCACAAAAAGCTTGGCCCTAAGGATTTGGAGCTGGAAAAGGAAATCTGACATTCATTTCTGCCTCTCTGCCTCCAGAATACAAACCTGGATAGTTGGCAACGAAAACAGCAACGAGCAAACCAGCCCGGCTGAATGAGCAAACCAGCCCGGGTGATAGCTGGCTAACTGCCTTGACACGGTTGTAAGAAATTGGAATAAGGCGCAGTATGCTATGTCAGGAACGACATAGTGCAATCATTCCAACATGTTAAATTGCCTTCTAGAAAAGCTGACATGCAAAAACCATGCAACCCTGTTCAATTTGGGTGTATTTCCTCACTTATGTTATATTTGCAATTAGTTAGGGCGCCAACGCCTTAAACGAGGAAATCACGGATATTGGGTAAATAAAGTTACATATTGAAAAAAAATACCACTTTTTGGGCAGTTCTTTTGCCTCATGATCCTAATTTCAATCTCAATCTCTTTCGATTTCCGGCCTCTTGGCGAGGGATTTGCAGGCTTAAACGTGTGTACGGCCTGAAAAGGGGTGAGGAGTCGATCTTTGCGGATATCTTTGAAGACTTTGCCATGCCGTCTTATTCCAATTACCCGTATCCCTATGCGTTTGATAACTATGAAGAACACTTCAAGATAGCTACAATATTGAGAGAGATGGTAGAGGCTATTAAGAGCAAAAGCTCTTGGGAAAATTGTAACCGTTCACGGTTACAAAAAAATGAACATCGAACATCGAACGTCCAACATCGAATGTTGAATGGGAAAAGATGAAGAAACAGATTTATGACCTGGAAGAAAGGCTGCTCGAGTATTCGGTGCGAATCATAAAGATCGTTGAACAGCTACCAAATACCAGAGCAGGCAACCATGTTGCGGGCCAATTGTTAAGATCGGGAACTTCGCCTTATCCAAAGCATGGTCAAGCCAGGCATCGGTATTGGATATTCGTTTTTCATTCGACGTTGGACGTTCTATGTTCGATGTTCGACGTTCATCTTTCAAAACAATTCCATACGGAGTAAATGTAACCCGTGAACGGTTACGGAAAATTTTATGTATTATGAGAGGGCCGGGAATGGCCTGGAGATCGTCGTGTGTCGTGATGGGGAGAGGGTTAGTCACACATTTGCTTGTCAAGAAAAGGACATCTATCTGATGGCCATTGAGAAGTCAGACAGAATAGGCAGCGTATCAAAGACATTGGGGATCTCATCAGCCGATGTCGTTTCAGTCCTCAACGGCTTTGAGAGAAAGGGTTGAAATTTCTTCCATTATGATATCTATGACTTCCGGAAGCCTGGCTTCGATTGCAGGGGTTAACTGTGGTGTTGGGGTATCAGTCTCAGTATCTTTGGGTACTACGCCGAGAAATAAGGTTTCCGGGCACTTACCGCTGATCTCAATTTGCTCCAACGTATCCAGGAGATGGTATTTTCCCAGGTCGGTTACCCCGTCCACGGTCATAGGCACTTCATCGGGCTTCAAACGGACGATCGTTCCCGGTTCATCTTTGGTTTGAAAGGCATCCACAACGATCATTTTATCCCTGCCGTCGATGAGGTAGTCGAACTCTGAAGAGGATTCTCCAACTTCAAGACATTCCACGTTTTCCGGCAGCTCGATTTTCTCCAGCGTTTTTGATACATGATACCCAAACCCTCTGTCACAAGTGTAGGGATAGCCTGTACATAATATCAAAATGCTTTTCACCGTGCCTCCAACTAAATCGCTTTGTGATTGTTTTCCTTGCCGTTTTTTCTCTTTCCAAAAAACATGATGCGGATCTTCAGCTTTGTCTCTTCAAAGGCCATGAGGCGCTCATCCCGTTTATCCAGTACGTTGACAATCATGTAGCCCTTATCTGTTTTTATAATGTCACTAACCTTTCCCTTCTCCAGATCAAAAACCACTTTTTCCAGTGCAGGGGCCATCTTTCCCTTATAGCACCATCCGGCAATCCCTCCCTTTTCCCACGAACGAGCAATGGAATGCTTCTTAGCCGCTTCTGCAAAGGGAGTTCCTGCTTTAAGGGCCTTCAACGCATCTTGAACCTTCTTCTCTTTTTTCGCCAGAATTTCCTGGAGCTTTACGCATTCGGGCACGACAAACTCGTCTTTATGTCCGTCATAATATCCCCGGAGTTCCTCTTCAGAAGGCTCAGCCTCCTCGTCAATGTATTTCTTAACAAAATGTCTTGCCAACGTCTCGTTTGTCATCTTCTCCACGGCCTGCTTCACATCGGGGTTCTCGTGGAGTCGGGCCTTCCTTGCCTCTTTGGCAAAGACTCTCGCCTCAATAAGGTTATCCAGAACTTTCTTGCTGAGACGATCCCGGCTTCTTTCAGGAATTCGACCCATGGCAGCCTCAAGATCCTCTCTTGTGATCTCCTCGTCTCGCACCAGGGCCAGGATGTTTGAATCTGCCTTTTCCGCCGTCTCCCCACCCGGGGTCTTGTTCACCTTCTCATCACGGAGCCGGAAAACATCAATACGAGAATTCACAGAACAAATGCTGCTTTCACTGACAACACCTTCATAGATCACTGTTGTTGGTTATTGGTCATTATCCACTCATACACACTGTTATGCGCTCAACCACTCACTCACCGGAATATCGGCCTGCTTCAACATTTCCTTAACAAACTCGGATGACACGTCTTTTCCGTGAGGATTTGGGATAATCTGCCTGTATCCTCCCCTTTTCATGAGCTATGTTTACCCCCACCAAAGGGACCTTCAAAACCCAGCTTGCGAAGCCTCTTTATCAACTCGCTTCTTGAGCATGGAGGCACTTTAGGCATAATTTGCGTCTCTTACAGGAATACTTTGTTCAAATTGTTCGACAGCGCTGGCTAACTTGACCCCATTAACCTCAGGAAGCTCCTCACCTTCTCTCAGAGCAACCGTAACCCACAGCTCAATCGCATCTATCAGGTTTTCCCGCGCCTCTTCAAAATCATCCCCCTGAGTCATGCAGCCAGGCAACACGGAAGTCATTGCTACAACACAGCCGGTTTGATCATCCATCGTGTATCTTGCTGTCCTAAGGATCTCCCTCACATACTGCTTAAACCCAACATAGTTCATAGCTCCCTCCACCTGAAAGCCTTGCGAGCACCTGCGCTTAATGCATTTAATCCACGTACCGCTTACGTTTAATCTCCCTCTTGACAGATAGCTATGCAGTTTGAAACTGAAGCGATGTCAGTTCCTCCTCGGCAAGTCTAGCTTTTATTCCCAAGAATTCGACTCCGACAACTTGCCCTTTTTTGTCGAAGTCCAGAATTACACCAGGTCGGACCTCTTCTGACTCTACGATCGCGCTTTCATCCAACCGAAAATAAAGGGCATCGTCTTCCCTGTCGACTCTTAGTCTCATTTTTTCCCTGGCTTCGAGCATCTTTCTGAAATGCTTTGTGAATTTCATCGAATAAATGATACATCAATATCGAAGAGATTTTTTACCTACAGTTGATACTATTATTGCACTATTTCGTATTTCGTGTCTGGCCAATCATGATCAAATCTATTACTTCCGGTATCCTGCTTTCGATTTCAGAGGTCAATTGCGGCACAGGGGTTTCAGTTTCAATGTCCTTCGGAACAACGCCCACAAAAATTGTCTCAGGAGACTTACCACTTATCTGAAGTTCTTCCAGAGTTTCCAAAAGATGGAATTTCCCCATATCGGTTCCGGGTCCGAGTTTCAGCGGTAAGTTTTCCGGCGTCATGTGAAGAATCGTTCCGGGTTCGTCTTTGGTTTGAAAGGCATCCACAACGATCATTTTATCCCTGCCGTCGATGAGATAGTCGAACTCTGAAGAGGATTCTCCAACTTCCAGACATTCCACGTTTTCCGGCAGCTCGATTTTCTCCAGCCTTTTTGCCACATGATACCCGAACCCTCTGTCACAAGTGTAGGGATAGCCAATACACAATATCAAAATGCTTTTCACCGTGCCTCCAACCAAGTCGCGGGGCGATTGTTTTCCTTGCCAAAACTGCCGCTTTTGCAAAAGACTCCGCTATGCCGCCAATTTTCTTTCTAGATCTTCGACCCTTCTTTCCAGAGTCTCGACCTTCCTCCCAAGTCCCACATGTTCCTCTCGTCGAACGATCACCTCATAGAGCCTGTCTATCCGCTTGTTGGTTTCATCAATCCGGTTGTTGGTTTCACCGATCATCGAGACGAGTTCATCCCGAACGCTATCGATGCGCTTGTTGATCTCATCGATACGCTTATTGATCTCATCGATGCGCCTACTCTGATCAACAAGATGCAGATTCAAGTCGTCCAGTCGCTTGTCAACCGAATTGAGTCTTTCTCCCATCCTGACCTGTTCAGCCCTCATTTGCTCAAACTCAGGGAGGATCATTTCCTGAAGCAGAGACCTTAGGGCTTCTTTGACATCCATTTGCTATTCCCCTCAAGATTACAAGATTCTTTCTGATACGCTCAGCAATTATTATTAATAATTACAGATTTATGCCCAATTGTCAACCGCTCCTGCAGTGCTCTCAGGACCACTTCATTCAACAAGCTAACCACTTGAATTAATGAATAGATATTGTATGACTTCCCGGAGTGTTTTGGTCATTTGATGTTGGAATTTCGAACATTGTCCTTCGACTTCGCTCAGGATGGTGAGCCATTCGACACTGCCTTTCGGCTCCGAGCTCAAGGCCGAGGGGCTCATGGCCGTGAGCCAGTCGAACGGCCAGTCGAACCATTTCGAATTTGCGGCTGACGCCTTGAAGACAGCACGATATTCGAATTTGCGGCTTGCGCCTTGAGAACAGCACGGATTTTAAGCTCTTCCAAATTCCTCTAATTGGAGGGAACTCGATGGACTTTGGACTTTGACGTTGTCATGAGGCACACCTTTTGTGGATTGACAAACGAGGATGTTGCGGTATACTAGGTGTGGATTTGATATAGGAGGGATTTATGGGACAAACACTGGGGGGAATTACCAGCGACGTCTACAAGGCTATTGTTTCTGTTGTTGATGATCGGATGAGCGAAATCAAGGTTACTCGCCAGGATTTCAATGAACTCAAAGGAGTGGTCCGGGAGCTTACTGAGGCGCAGAAGGCATCGGAGGTACGGCTTGGGCGTCTTGAGACGGTGGTCGAAGAGCTTGCCGAGGCGCAGAAGGCATCGGAGGTACGGCTTGGTCGCCTTGAGACGGTGGTCGAAGAGCTTGCCGAGGCGCAGAAGGCATCGGAGGTACGGCTTGGTCGC
>Ga0209986_10000057_pt1 | contig 92844 bp, 88 predicted proteins | sample BlataG_FD_183168 | JGI IMG/M metagenome (GOLD analysis project Ga0209986, IMG submission 183168) | Deep subsurface microbial communities from Black Sea to uncover new lineages of life (NeLLi) - Black_00105 metaG (SPAdes) (version 2) | ecosystem: Environmental > Aquatic > Marine > Oceanic >...
TATATAGAGAGTGTTTTTTACTATCATTGTTGAATACATTCAATAAAAACACTAAAATTCATCTCTATGATGCTTATTTAATTAAAAATACAAATATGATCAACAACATTTTGTGACCTTTATGCCCATTGCGAGCGACCATCTGGAGCGTGGCAATCTCCTAAAATAATATTGTCATTGCGGGCATAATACTCACAAAGTGTTGGTTTTTTCTTTATTTTTAATTGAGGGGGATGAGGGGGGTCAAGTCTTGCATTATTACATTTTGTACTATTTTTTATATAATCAATCCTTTTATACAGTAAAATGTCATAATGCAAGACTTGACCCTCTCCCGCTATATGTTCTAAAACATCTGTTACAAAGAAACCTCTGTTTGTATTGATTAGATTTTCCATATTTTTGAACACTCGATGATTGACAGTATGGACAGTGCTTTTTTTTGCATTATAAATATCTTTATTGAACAGGTTCAATGAAATGTCAAAAAATCCGTTCTATCTTTCATGATATCAAATAGTTATAATACCTGCGACCAACACTTTATGAGTATTATGCCCATTGCGAGGAGCTATTACGACGTGGCCATCTCTACAGTTATGTGGATTAATAACTCCGTTTCTTTATGACTCAGGGAAAGTAAAACTAATAAACAAGTGAGATTGCTTCGCCCATTCGGGCTCGCAATGACATATGTAACAAGAAATGTTTATCATTATATCAAACAACTTTGAGACAAAGCCAAGCATTAAGAAATAATTAAAGCAACTCATACCAGAATGAGAGAAAGAATATATTATATGCTCATGTTATTCAAATTTTAACTTGGTTATAAATAAATCTTCATGGGCTCTTTTTTTATTCTGAAGAGGGTTCTTTAAAGGAAAATTGGTAGATTTAGTATATCCTGCAACATAAACAGCACCATCAGAATCAATGGTTAGGCACCAGCAACGATCTTGATGATCTCCTCCAAGATAAGTGGAATAAACCAGCGGTTTTCCATTGGGTTTTATTTTTGTAACAAAAACATCATAGGACCCAGCATTGTTCTCAAAAATAGGATTTTTGGTAGGGAAGTCGGTGGAAGTTGTAAAGCCGGCGACGTAAGCTGCCCCTTTGGAGTCAACAGCTATCCCCCAGCTTTCCTCACGGTTATAACCTCCAAGATAAGTGGAATAGACAAGGGTCTTTCCTTTGGGATTTATTTTGGTAACAAAGGCATCAACCCCTCCCTGATTATACTTCCTGAAAGCTTTCTTGGTTGGGAAATCAGTAGACTGGGTAAATCCCGTCACATAGGCCGCCCCTTTGGAGTCAACGGCTATGGAGTGGCCTGAATCATATTGATGGCCGCCTAAGTAAGTAGAGTAAGAAAGGGCCTTTCCATTAGGGTTTATCTTGGTGATAAAAGCATCAAGATATCCCGAAAAGTTCCTCTGAAAAGGCTTCTTGATTGGGAAATTGGTAGACTGAGTGGATCCTGTTACATAAGAACAACCTTCAGAGTCAACGGCTATATCCCAGCTATAATCACGTTTAGAACCTCCTAAATAAGTGGAATAGATAAGGGGCTTTCCCTTAGGATTTATTTTAGTAATAAAAACGTCCTTATTCCCTGCATAACTTCCATAAATAGGATTTTTGGTGGGGAAATTGCTGGAATAAGTACCTCCTACAATATAAACTGCTCCTTCAGAATCTATGTCTATGCCTACGCCTACGTCACTGGCAGATCCTCCAAGATAAGTGGAAAAGACCAGTTTCTTTCCCTCAGGGTCAATTTTGGTAATAAATGCATCAGTGCTTCCTTGGTTGTTTTTCCTGAAAGCCTTATTTGTAGGAAAATCTTTTGATTCAGTATATCCTGTTACATAAGCAGCGCCTTCGGAATCAACAGCAATATCATAGCTTAGATCATGATCAGAACCACCTAAATAAGTTGAATAGATGAGAGCCTGGCCTTCAGGGTCTATTTTGGTGACAAAAGCATCTCTGAGCCTTGTATAATTTCCATAGATAGGCTTCTTAGTAGGAAAATTTGTGGAATAAGTATATCCTGACACATAGACCGCCCCCTGGGAGTCAACTGTTATGGCATAGCTTCCATCAGTGTCATCCCCTCCTAAAAAAGTAGAATATACTAATACCAGGGGGTCAATAATTAATTCATAGGTATTATCATATTTCCCGACTCCAAAACTGTATCTATTCTCTTCGATTTTTTTAAACCAGGCGTCCACCTCAATTTTCTCTCCCTGAATTGTTTGATAACACCCAGGACGGGCATGTTTAAATTCTCCAAACACTGTTTCTACAACAAGATTGCCTTCTTTATCTATCCTTGTTTGCTTGATATCCTTGTATTCAAAGCGTATATCTGAAACTTTTCCACCTGGTTTGACAAAAAAATCATATTCAATCTCCTTCTCAAGGCCATAGACCTTAAGGTCAATCTTCTTATAAAGCTCTTTGTACAAGACTGCTTTTGAGGTAAATATTCCTGTTTTCCATTTCGATTTATCACTGCCTATGAAATAGTTAACCTTATGCTCTGTTTTATCTACTGCAATAACCTCAGGATTATTGTTGGCATTAAGGAAAATAAGTCTGGATACATCACGAGTATGTTGATCAGATAGGGCAGATAGACCAGCTTTGTCTCTCCTGTCTTGGTTGTCACACTTTATTGTGCTATCAAAGGACAATCCTTCCTTGGTGACCCAGAGTGTGTATTTCGAAGTATTTGCATAATATAAGGCGTTTTTATGGATCTGTCCTTTATTGGGAATAAAATAGAGAGGAATTTTCCCATAATCAGGACTTATTTGCAGGCTTTTTGATAGCTTTTGGGATTTCAATAGTGGCTGAGCGATACTTTGAATTTCTGATTTAAGACTTATTGAGGTTTGAAGGGAAAGGAAGATAATTAAGATAAAAAGAAAAGAAATTTTTAAAAAAAATTTGCACATTTGGCCCTCCTATATTTTATTTTTTTATCATAACAAAAATTAAGAGTCAAGAAATTCAACATCTCGCTTTATCTTGTTCTCGTTCAGAGTACAAACGGAGGGGGACTTATAGATGCTTTTATCACCAAGATAAATTCTAAAGGAAATGCCCTTGTCTACTCCACCTATTTAGGCGGCATTAATGATGATCGAGGGTATGATATAGCTTTAGGCAAAAAAGGTACAGTTTATTTCTCTTCTGAATTTCCTTTTGAACCTGCAGCAATTTCCTCAAATTTTTGCTAAAGCCAGTTGTGTTCTCTATACCAGGAAACAGTTAAAGCCATCCCTTCTTTGAAAATAATCTGAGGGGAAAAGCCCAATTCATTTATTGCTTTTTTTACAGCAAGGGGTTTTGGGTGAATGAAAAAGCTGAGCTTGCCTGGAGTGAGAGGCGCTTCCTTCTTGAAGAGGAAAAAGATTTTCTCTAAAGACCAGGCAGTAAATTTCACCGGGAAGAGGGGTAGAGTTACAGCAGGAATTTTCTTTCCTGTTGCAGCTGCTATTGTTCTAACGATTTCTCTTACACTAAGGACTTCTCCACCGGATAGGTGGTAGATTTCTCCCATTTTTCCTTTCTCTGCGCAGAGGAGGATACCCTTGATTAAGTCCTGAATATAAATCGGAGTTTGCCAGATCTTTCCCTTGGTTACCAGAATAAATCTTCTCTTATCAATGGATTTTATGAGTTTGAAAGTTCGCCTGTCTCCAGGTCCATAGACCCATCCAGGTCTGATGATGACTATATCCATTCCCTCCTGAGCTTGCTGGAGAGCAATTTTTTCTCCTTCAAGCTTGCTTTTGTCATAAGTGTTTTTTGGGTTTAAAGGATAGGCTTCTGCTGCTGTTTCGTTTTTTTTAATTGAACCCAGCACACCTGCTGAGCTCAGGTGGACAATTCTTTTTATGTTTTCTGCGCGGGCCGCTTTTAAAATATTTTTGGTGCCGTCTACATTGATTTTGTAAAACTCTTCTTGACCGATTAGAGCTGCCCCTAAAGCTGCTGCTCCATGAAAAAGGACATCTATTCCTGCTAAAGCATCCCTTAAAGTCTGCAAATCTCTAATATCCCCCTTGACAATCTCAATTTCACTCTCCCTGGGAATTTTATTTTTATGGAGAAGAACTCTGACCTGCCAATTTTTCTGTAAAAGATGTTCAACCAGATAACTGCCGATGAATCCTGAAGCGCCGGTTATAAAAGCTCTCATGGTTTTAGACCCTTCCTCCTATGGAGCTTTACAGGCAAGATGGAGAGATAACCTGATTTTTTCCAGGTAGTTGGGGTAGGTGTATTCTTTTTCAGCCAACTCTTTACAGCTTCGGGCTCGATGTTGGGCTTCTTCAGAGGAAAGGGCAAAGGTGATGCCCTCAGCCAGACTTTGAGAATCAGGCTCGGCCAGAACTGAATTTTTAGAGCTTAAGACCTGGGTGTGAGTCCAGAGATTAGTGGCAACAAGGGGCTTTCCGGATTTCATATAAGAATATATTTTTAGAGGTGTATTTGTGCCTGAAATCCGGGGAGAAACGAGCACATCTGCCAGAGAAATATAGAGGGAAATTCTGGAAGGAGCCACATTTCCAGTGAAAATAATTCTGTCTGTAATTTTTAGATTTTTTGCTTTTTTCTTCATCTTTTCAATTTCGATACTATTTCCTCCTACAAGGAGGAAGACTGTTTTTTCCTCTATTTTTTCCGCTGCCTCAAGGAGAAGAGGAATTCCCTGGTATGATTGGAAATTTCCAGTATAGAGGACAATTTTTTCTCCCCTTGGGGCAAAATCTTTACGCTTCTGTTTTATCTGGTCTTCTGAAAAGTATTGGCTTTTAAAGTCAATAAAATTTTCTATCAGGATAGTCTTGGCTCGATATCCTTGTTCTGTCACTTTTTGTAACAGATCAAGGCAGATAACAATAACAGCCTGAGAATTCTTAAGAACGAAATTTTCAAGGCTCACAAAGGCCCATTTTAAGAGTTTAGAGCGGGAAAAATTGAAATTTTCCAACTGCTGGGGCAGGCTGGAATGCATGTCATAGAGATGAGGCAGCCGCCAAAGTTTAGCTAAAAGTGTTCCTAACAGTGATGCTTCTTCATGGGAAAAGATCAAATCATATTCTCTTTTTGTTAGCTGGAAAAATGCCTTGAGAAGGAGCAAAAAATCAAGGGGGATTTTTATCCATGATGGCCCGATTTTTATTTTCTGGATAAAAAAAAGATTGGGGATTCTCAAGATTTTCAAATTTTTGATTTTAACGTCTTCTCCAAGATGGTAGGTGACAAGGTCAATTCTGTGGCCGATATCAGAGAGTGCTTTTATCCTGAAATATTCACTAAAAGGAGTACCCCTTGGCTGGAAGAAAGGTTCAGGGGCAAGCATGAGGATCTTCATCTGGTTCGGGTTATGGTTTTTCCTCTATATCAGAATCAACTATTTCCCGGATAAAATAGACGCTCTTCTCTGCAGATTCATGATAGGCTCGAGCCATTATTTCTGCTAAGAGACCTATAGTAATAAACTGAATGCCGATAACAACAAGTAAAATGGCTAAAAGGAGAAGGGGACGGCCGCTTAAGCCAATTTTTAAAGTTAATCGCTGATAGGAAAGCCAAAGACCTATAATAAAGCCGGATAATCCGCTGACAAGGCCGAAAAGACCAAAGATTTGCAAGGGGCGGGTCGAATAACTCAACAAAAATTTTACAGTCACGAGATCTAAGATGACTTTGACAAACCTGACTATACTGTACTTGGATTTTCCATGGAGACGCGGGCGGTGATTGACTTTTACTTCAGCTATTGAGACGCCCATATGACTGGCAATAGCCGGAATAAAGCGGTGCATTTCTCCGTATAGTTTAATGTTCTTAATGACATCTCTTCGGAAAGCCTTTAAAGTACAGCCATAGTCATGGAGTTTTACGCGGGTGATGAGAGAAATAATCCTGTTGGCCATGGCCGAGGGCAGGCGCCTGGTTAGGAACTTATCCTTCCGTTTTTGCCGCCAGCCGCTGACAATATCAAAGCCTTGTTCTATTTTTTCGATAAGGAGAGGAAGGTCTTTAGGATCATTTTGTAAATCGGCGTCTAAAGTGATAATTATCTCCCCTTTAGCGTAATCAAAACCTGCTGAAAGGGCGGCTGTCTGGCCGAAATTTTTTCTTAACTTTAAAATTTTAACTTTGTGGTCTTTTTTTTGGATTTTTTTTAGGATAACAAAGGATTCATCCCAGCTTCCGTCATCAACAAAGATAATCTCAAAGGATTTCTTCAGTTTTATAAGGGAATCAGCCAATTCATCAAAAAGTTCAAGTAGATTTTCTGCTTCGTTAAAAACAGGAATAACCAAAGAAAGATCTACTTTTTCTTCCTTTATCATCTTGGTCAATATATCACAAAGAAAATACTCCATCAATGTTAAAAAAAATGAATGAAGCTGAGGGAAAGATGTTATTTAATGATTTTTATATAAATCAATTCGAACCATTTGGAAAAAAATCAATACTTGTTGTATACTTCGCTATCATAAAAGAGAAGTAATTTTGTCATGGAAAATCTTTCATTAATAGTATTAATTCTTTTGTCCTTAGTTGGTTATTCTGCTGGAGCTGTGAGTAAAGCCGGAAGATTTGTAGAGGTAAAGCCACAGATTATTGACCTGATTTTAGTAGTATTTATCTGGACAGGTGCAATTTATTCAAGGATAAATCTCAGCCTGAATAAGTGGATTTTGATACTCATCTGGCTAATCATAGGTATCATAATAGGAAGATTAGTAATATTCCTTAGAAAATTATCTAAAACAAAGCTTCTGCGCAATAAAGAACAGAAAAAAGTTCCAAGGAATTTATATATAAAACTCTTGGAAAACTGGAAAAATTTTTCTAATAGGATGGCAAGTTTTCAAAGTAGAATTATTCTTTCCATGTTCTTTTTCGTTTTTGTTTTGCCTTTTGCTTTAGCTGTGAAGTGGCTTTCTGATCCTTTAAATATAAAACATCAAAGTAATGAATCTCATTGGCTTCCCAGAAAAGAGATAAAGATTGACTTAGAGCAATTCAGGAGACAATTCTGATGTATATATTGGGCATTTCTTGTTTCTATCATGACGCTGCTGCTGCGCTATTGAGAGACGGAATACTTATCGCAGCTGCAGAGGAAGAAAGATTTACAAGAGTGAAACACGATTATGATTTTCCTGAGAATGCTATAAATTTCTGCCTGAATTATGAAGGTATAACTGGGAAGGATTTAGACTATGTGGTCTTCTATGAGAAGCCTTTTCATAAATTTGAGCGTATTTTGATGACAACTTTTCAATCGTTCCCTAGATCATGGAAGGTCTTTCGAGAAGCAATGATCACCTGGCTTGGGGATAAGCTTTGGGTGAAAGCCATAATAAAAGATAAGATTGGAATTGAAAATAATAAAATTCTCTTTGGAGAGCATCACCTTTCTCATGCTGCAAGTTGCTTTTATCCTTCTCCTTTTGAAGAGGCAGCAATACTTACAGTGGATGGAGTAGGAGAGTGGACAACTGCGACCCTGGGTATAGGGAAGGGGAAAGAGATAAAATTGCTGAAAGAAATAAAGTTCCCTCATTCTCTTGGCCTTCTTTATAGCGCCTTTACTGCTTTTTTAGGTTTCAAGATAAACGAGGGAGAATATAAGGTTATGGGAATGGCCCCGTATGGCAAACCGAGATATGTGGATAAAATATACAATAATATCATTAAGGTTGCATCTGATGGTTCTTTCTGGATTAATATGGATTATTTTTCTTATCATTATTCTGACGAGAAAGCTTTCAATTCTAAATTTGAAAAATTATTCGGAAAACCGAGAAAGCCTAATATGCACTTTTTTACATCTAATACAAGATTCCCCTCTTATTTTGGTGAAAAACCGTCAAATTATAGTGAACTCTGTCGCGAGAATGAACACTATGCAGATATTGCTGCTAGCATTCAGAGAGTAACAGAAGAAGTTTTGTTGAGGTTGGCGAATTCTTTATATAAAGAGACAGGATTGAAAAAACTTTGTTTAGCTGGGGGAGTTGCTTTAAATTCAGTGGCCAATGGAAGAATTTTGCGAGAAACTCCTTTTGAAGAGCTTTTTATTCAGCCCTCTGCAGGAGATGGAGGAGGTTCTTTAGGCGCTGCGTTACATGTTTATCATGGCTTGCTAGGGAAGCCAAGAACCTTTGTCCTAAAACATGCATATTGGGGAGAGAAATACTCGGAGAATAACATTAAGGAATTTTTAGATAGCAATAGTATTTCTTATGAATACATCTCTGATGATGAAAAGCTATTGGATAGAGTGGTTGATAATCTTACAGATGGAATGGTTGTGGGCTGGTTTCAGGGTAGATTTGAATGGGGCCCAAGGGCACTTGGTAATAGAAGTATTCTGGCTGACCCGAGAAGTGAGGAGATGAAGGATTTAGTGAATATAAAAATCAAGTTTCGTGAGCCTTTCAGGCCATTTGCTCCAGTTATCTTAGAGAGGAGTATTAAGGATTTTTTTCATGGAGATAATGTGGCTAAGCAATTTCCTGCAAGATACATGCTTTTGGTTTTGCCTTTAAAAGAAGAAAAGGCGGAAACCATAAATGCAGTTAATCATATGGGAACAGGAAGGCTTCAATCAATCAGAGAAGAGTGGAATCCTCGATATTATGGGATTGTGGAAAAATTTGGTGAAGCGACAGGAATCCCTGTACTTCTAAACACATCTTTTAATTTGAGAGGTGAGCCGATTGTAAATTCTCCAGCAGATGCCTTAAATACTTTCAGCAAAAGCGGTATAGATGTACTTGTGCTAGAAAATTTTATGATAAGAAAATAAATGGTTGTTATCTTATTTGAGAAGAGATAGAGATGAGATCATTAAAAAAAATTGGATCTATGTTTGGCATTTCAAGGGAATTGTTAGTGTTTCTTTGGAAAAGGAAGCTTTGGTGGTTAATTCCAATGATAATCATTTTAGTATTATTTTCCTTTTTAATAATCTTTACCCAAAGCTCTGCAGTAGCGCCATTTATATATACGTTATTTTAATAAATAAATAAGATTAACTATTAGAATGAAAAGTCCTGATATATTTCTTTGAAATAGTGATATAGATATATACCTGTAATAAAATTTAGTTGCTAACTAAAAAGGTTGTTAGCAGTGATTCGGTGATAATTCAGGCTAAAGCTCTTTAATTATTTTTTTTATATAATAAGGGAACAATAAAGTCTAAAAGTTTATAGGCAGCGATTTCATTTCCTTTTGCATTGGGGTGAAACCTTTCTATCCAGATGTCTTCTTTGTTTTTTATATTGAATTCTTCATACAAATCTATGTAAGGAACCTGCATCTTTCTGAGTTGATTATGTATCTTCTTATGTAAAGAGGCATAGGGATACGTCTCTTCAATTTTTTTAAAAGGGAATATTACAGCCGAAAATTGTATGCCCTTTTTATCAAGTAAATTCTTTATTTTCTTTAGATGTCGAAATGAATTTTCTTCTCCTAACAAGAAAAAATCTTCAGGAGTGTAGCGTTCATTTTTTTTTTTTATTAACCAATAAAGCTTTAAATTAATAAACTTATAAAAATGAGAATATTTCATTAGGAGGTGTGTTATTCTTCCTTTTTTTATGATATGAGGAATAGAAAAGTCATGATAGGGAATAAGGACAAGTTTTTTTCCTTCTTGATTCTTTTTAATGCTGACTATTCTCTCAAAATCATTCGGGCTTATTTGTAAAATTATCATATCTGGATTAAACCTTATCGCTTCTTCTTTCATTAAATGATATTCTTGAATTGTATTGTAGCCAACTACTCCCATACCCATCACATCAACATCATAACCTCTTAAATTTAACAATCTTTCGAGCTGCTTATGATAAGTTTCATTTAAAGATATACACCAGCCATATGTTAGAGAATCACCTATAAAGATTATTCTTTTTTTATTTATTTTTCTTATCCTGTATTTTTTATCTCTAAAGCCGAAAGCATTTATTTCAAATTTTATTCCGTCTATTTTTGCCATTGAATTCGGGAGTAATTCATACAATAAATTTTTATTTTTTGATAATTTATATGTTTTAGAAATAGGAAGGGGAGCAATACCTCTTGGAGAAAATTTAAACTTATATACCAATTGTAAAATCAGTTCCAGGGCAAGAAGTGTGAATAAAACTGACAAAACTATTAGAAAACTTCTAATAAAAAGTTTTTTCAATTTTGACTCTTCAATAAATATTTTAAGTATAAGACAAAATCTATATCAGCAGGAAGCTAGCGATTTTTTCAATTCCGATTGTTAAAATTAAACAGGTAATTATCCTATAGGAAAAATGGACTCGGATCAAATTTTTTTGCAGATTAATTATAGCAATAAATTCTCTAACAGGAAAAAGTTAAGGGATATTCCTGTTGATAATAAGATGATTTATTCTATTAATTTTTGATTGGATGTTCTTATCCGAATCTCAGGCTATATATTTTGTTAAAAAGATGGGATGAGGAGTTCATTGACAATCTGGAGTGTTTTTGATTAAACTTTTATACAAAGGTTATGGCAGAAAAAAAAATTCTGATTGTAGATTATGATAATCAAAGTTTGGATCATCTAGCTGAGCTTTTTAAACCATATGAATTCCAGATCATAAAAGCTACGGATGGCGATTCTGGTTATGATAAATTTATATCTGAGAAGCCTGACCTTGTAATCCTTGAAGCTATGTTGCCGAGATTACATGGTTTTGACCTTGCTAAAAAAATTTCTACGGAGACAAAAGGCAAAGTTCCCTTTATCATCGTTACAGGATTTTATCGAGGATCTCGGTTAAAAATGGAAGCTTTGAGTTATATCGGAGCTTCTGATTATTTCGAAAAGCCTGTTAATGAGGCTAAATTTGTAGAATCAGCACTTAATCTGCTGGGTGAAGATGAAGCTGTAGAGTATGAACTCACCGACACTGACTCAATCCTAAATAGTCTTTCCAAGAAGGAAAAAAATCGACATGAGAGGGTTCAAAAAGAGGAATCATTCGAAGAAAAAAACAAGAGTGAGTTTCCTCTTGAGGAAACAGAATGGGATGTTTCAGTTGAAAAAGCTTTTTCTGAAATCAATGTCAATATTATGGAAGAAATATTTTCGCTGCTCGAAAAGAAAAAAAAGAATAAAAAACAGGCTAAAAGAGAATCTAAAAAAATATGATTATTTTGATAAAAAATTATTTTAACCAGGAGAAAGAAAATGGCCTTATCTAAAGAGCTAAAAGACCAGTACATAAAGACCTTGGAGCAAACAAGAGATAGGATAAAAAACGTTGAAGCAGAAATGGAGAAAGAGCTTGAGGAAACAAGGGGGCGTCTTCGAGAATTATTAGAGGAGAAAAAATCTATGCGGAAAGTTTACGATGGTCTCGCCTCACTTTTAGGGGTAGAGAATGAGTTTGAAGGACAAGATGAGGAAGAGAAAAAAATTCAAGAACCAGATCTTGAGAATTTATGACCCTTTTTCTCGCTTTTTTGGTGTAGCTGGAGATATGAAGTAAGAGAGACATTAAAGATAGATTGCTAACCTGAATAATTCATAAAAAATGTCGATACTTATTACAACTAAAGCCATATCAGAGTGTTACATTATTAATTCGGAAAATCCCTATGATTGAAACGTTTACCATATACTTTTTATTAATAATCGACATTTTTTACCCTTCGGGCGAGCCGATCTTACCGCATCTGCTGCGTTGCGGTCCATTCGCGGTGGACGACCACAGCTTCATGAACCGCGCCTTGCATCTGCGGCAACCTCGACTCGTGAATTATCCAGGCTAAATAAGTAAAGTTAAAAGGTCAGAAATAATGGAAAGTTTATGGACTCGATGTAATAACTGTCGACACATTCTCTACAAGCAGGATATTATTGACAATCTATATGTTTGTACTGCCTGTAACTTTCATTTTAGATTATCTGCCAAGGAACGTCTTAAGATGCTTCTCGACGACGGTAAATATAATCTTTTTGATGAGGGCATCTTTCCTGTTGACCCTCTAAATTTTAAAGATACTATGAAATATTCCCAGAAATTGAAGGAAAATCAAGAGAAAACTTTACTTCATGAAGCAGTGATTAATGCAGAAGGAAATATGGGAGGAATACGAGTTATTATTTCTGCTATGGACTTTACCTTTATAGGCGGAAGTATGGGTTCAGTAGTGGGAGAAAAGATTACGAGAGCGTCGGAGAGAGCTCTTCAGGAGAAGTTGCCCTTCATTATTGTTACTGCCTCTGGAGGGGCAAGAATGCAGGAAGGTATCCTTTCGCTTATGCAACTTATGAAAACAAGTTCGGCTATAGCCAAACTTGATGAGGCAGGAATCCCGTTCATTTCTGTTCTGACTGATCCAACTACAGGAGGAGTAACAGCTAGCTTCGCCATGCTGGGGGATATTAATATCGCTGAGCCAGAAGCTCTCATTGGTTTTGCCGGACCGCGGGTCATAGAGCAAACAATAAAAGAGAAATTGCCAAAGGGATTCCAACGTTCTGAATTTCTCCTCAGCCATGGTATGGTAGATGATGTCGTGGAAAGAAAAAATTTGCGTTTTTATCTCATCAGAGCTCTCCGGCTTTTCCTTAATCGACCTCAATGAATTATGAGGAGTCTCTGCTCTATTTAGATAAAATACAAAATTTAGGAATTAAGTTTGGCTTAGACAATGTAAAAACAATACTGACTTCTTTTGATAATCCTCACCAAAAATTTCCTTCTTTACTTGTGGCAGGATCAAATGGGAAAGGTTCAGTTTGCGCAATGCTTACCCAGATATTATCTTTACACAACTTTTGCGTCGGCCTCTATACATCTCCTCATTTGGTAAAAGTTGAGGAAAGAATTAGGATTGGGCGGGAATCAATATCACCACAAGATTTTTCCAAAGAACTAACTGCGTTGAGAGAAAAAATTGAAGAATTGATAGCTAAGAAAAAACTGCTTTCTCCTCCTACTTATTTTGAATTACTCACTTGTCTTGCTTTCATCTTTTTTGAAAAGCAAAAAGTTGATATGGCTATCTTGGAAGTTGGCATGGGCGGGAGACTTGACGCTACCAACGTGGTCGTTCCAGTTGTTTCTGTTATCACCACTGTTTCTAAAGAACACCAGAAGTTCCTTGGATACACTTTAAGCCAAATTGCCTCAGAAAAAGCAGGAATTATAAAGTCTGGAGTTCCACTTGTTTGTGGAGTAAACAAAGGGGAGGCGCAAGAAGCTATTAGAAAGAAAGCAAGAGAGCTGGCAGCTCCCTTTTTTAGAGTCTTTGATGAGAAACATTGCTTTCGTTCAGAAAAAAACGAAAGCAGGTATTCTTTTACCTATCAATCAGGGAGGAAAAAATACTTTTTTTCGCCTTCTCTTCAAGGAAAACACCAGGGAAAGAATGCAGCAGTAGTTATTGTCGCAGCCGAGTTGTTAAGCAAGAATTGGAAAGAATTGGAAAAAGGAAAGATTATTAAAGGCATTGAGGAGACTCAGTGGGAGGGTCGCTTGGAGATCCTTTCCCGCCACCCTTTAATTATTTTAGACGGTGCTCACAATGAAGAAGGGGCAAAAGCTTTAGAAAACTATATCCGTGAATCTCTTCCAACTCCTTTAACCCTTGTTGTTGCTTTCATGAGAGACAAGGAAATCGGGAAAATAGCTAACATATTATTTCCCCTGGCTGAAAAAATAATTCTGACCCGATTTCCCTACTTTAAAGCTGCTTCTCCAGAGGACATAAAGGTTAAAACCCTTAATTTTGAGGACAGAATTGTCCTGGAACCTGATGTGAAAATGGCAATAAAGATGGCTCTTTCTTCGACAGATCCCAGGGGTTGTGTTCTTATTTCAGGCTCCCTTTATTTGATTGGAGAAGTCAAGAAGCTCTTTTCCCTTTAAAACATCTTTTACTTATAATTTCGAGCCCTAAAGGGGCAGAGCAGGCTCATTAGGAAGCATCTCCAAAACCTTTCTCCTCAATATAGGAATCAGTTATCACGGAAATGGAGATGCTTACGTCTCATTACAACTACTTGCTTTTTCAGGTCAATAATGATAAATTTTGTCCTCATTTTTTAAATCTTTACAAGAAAAATGCTTTCTATTGATAGCTCAGCTATTGTAATTTTTATAATAATCTGGGTCCTTTTTTTAGTCCTTTCCAAGACATTTTTTAATCGTTTGAAAGGGATAATGGCCGAACGCGAGGCTAATATTCGAGGGAACAAAGAATCAGGTGAAAAAATGCTTCAAAAGTACGAGCAAAGTATCAATGAAATTGAGAGAAGTTTAAAATCTGCCAAGGCCGTTTCAGAGTCAACTCAGGAAGAATTCGATAAAGAAGCTTTTAAGGAGAAAAACCGTTTATTGGAGGAAATTAGTAAAGAATGTAAAAGCCAGAGAGAAAAGGCAAGAAAACAGTTGAACGAACAGATAAAAAGTTTGAAGAAAGAGTTGAAATCGGAAGCCGTAATCTTAGCAGAAAAAATTGAGGAGAAGCTTTTTCACTGATGTGCAAAAGAAAGGAAATTTTTCTTTTACTTTTCTTGCTTCCTTTTTTTATTTTTATGGCTTCTGAGGGAGAACATTCTTCCTCTAATTTCAGCCATTTTTTAGGCAAGAGTTTAAATTTTATAATTCTTTTTGGAGGGCTTGCTTATCTTCTTGCCAAACCCCTCCGTTTATATCTTGAGAAAAGGTCCTTGGAGATAAAACATACTATGTTAGAAGCTGAAAATTCAAGAAAAGAGGCAGAAAAGAAATTAAGGGAGGTAAAAATTAAGTTAGAATCTCTGGGAGAAGAAGTGGCTAAGATAAAAAAAGAGGCAGAGATTAAAGGCAAAAAAGAAAAAGAGAAAATTATCAGAGAAGCAAGGAAAGAAGCAAAGAAAATCAAGCACCTGACTCAGGAGGAAATTGAGTCATTCATCGAGGCGGGAATTAGAGATCTTAAAGAATACACAGCAGAGATGGCTGCCAATTTAGCCCAAGAGAAAATAAAAAAAAGGCTAACTCAAAAGGATCATTCCCTTTTAATAGACAAATCCATAGAAAGGCTTTCTAAGTTAGATGAAAACCAAGATACTGATAAAAAGATACACCCGAGGGCTGGTTGAGACCATAAAGGGTGAAGAAGAGTTTTCTGTCCTGGAGCGTGAACTCTCGGATGTTACTTCACTTCTTTTTGGCCACAAGAAGCTTCTGAAGGTTCTCTTTAGCCCTTTTTTAGCCAGTAACAAGAAAATTCATATAATAAAGGATATTTTGTCAAAAAAAAAGTTGAGCAAGAAAACTTTAAGGTTCATTATAATTCTCGTTGAAAACAACCGGCTTGAATTGTTGCCTGATATTATAGAGTTACTGCCTCTGTTCTGGAATGAGAGGAGGGGTGTTTTCACCTATGAAGTCGCTTCTGTTGTGCCCCTGGATGCGACTCAGAAGAAGGAATTAGAGAAGGAATTAGAATCTTTGGAAAAAAGGCCGGTCATTCTGAATTTCAAAATCGACCCTGAATTGATCGGAGGTCTATCCATAAAGAAGGGAAACATTGTCTATGATATTTCCTTAAGGGGAGACTTATCGAAAATGAAGGAAAAAATTATTGAAGGATAATTAAAAAAATGGAAATTAAAGCCGATGAAATAAGTAAAATTATTAAACGTCAGATTGAAGGATACGAGGCTGAGGTTGACATCAATGAAGTAGGCACAGTGATTTCAGTAGGGGATGGGATTGCTAGAATTCATGGCCTTGACAGGGCGATGTACAATGAGCTCCTTGAATTTTCCCGAGGCGTTTTCGGCCTTGCTCTGAATTTAGAAGAAGACAATGTGGGTGCAGTGCTTTTAGGAGAGAGTCATCTTGTTAAAGAAGATGATATGGTTAAGCGGACTCATAGAATTATGCAGGTGCCGGCTGGTCCAGCCATGATAGGAAGAGTTGTGGATCCTCTTGGTATGCCTTTAGATGGAAAAGGACCCATTAAGACCGATGTCCATATGGTGATTGAACGAACAGCTCCAGGGGTTGTTGACCGTTTACCTGTAAAAGAACCCTTGCAAACAGGGATAAAAGCTATTGATGCCATGATTCCTATAGGAAGAGGCCAGAGGGAGCTTATCATAGGTGACCGTCAGACTGGAAAAACTGCTATTGCTATCGATACCATTATCAATCAGAAAGATTCAAATATGATTTGTATTTATGTAGCCATCGGCCAGAAAAATTCAACCGTTGCCTATATCATTAAGATTTTAGAAGATTATGGAGCCATGGATTATTCAATCGTGGTTGTTGCTTCGGCCAGCGATCCTACGCCTCTCCAGTACCTGGCTCCCTACAGTGGTTGTGCTATTGGAGAGTATTTCAGGGATAATGGGCAGCATGCCCTGCTCATCTATGATGATTTGTCTAAACATGCTGCTGCTTATCGGGAAATTTCTTTACTCCTTCGTCGACCTCCTGGAAGAGAAGCTTATCCTGGTGATGTTTTCTACCTTCATTCAAGACTTCTCGAGAGAGCAGCGAAATTCAATGAAAAACATGGTGGCGGCTCTTTAACAGCCCTGCCAATTATCGAGACCCAGGCGGGAGATGTCTCCGGCTATATCCCTACCAATGTCATTTCCATCACTGACGGCCAGATATACCTGGAGCCTGAGCTTTTTAATGCCGGTATCAGGCCTGCCATTAATGTCGGGATATCTGTCTCTCGAGTTGGAGGGAATGCCCAGATAAAAGCCATGAAGCAGGTAGCCGGACAAATGCGCCTTGATTTAGCTCAGTACCGTGAGCTGGTAACCTTTGCTCAGTTCGGCACCGAACTGGATAAGACAAGCCAGGCTCAGTTGGATAGAGGAGAGAGATTGACCGAGATTCTTAAGCAGGGACAGTATCAACCTTTACCTGTTGAAAAACAAATTTTAATTATCTATGCAGGAAACAGAGGATTTTTGGATGAGTTTGAGGTTGACAGAATAAAAGAATACGAGAAAACTCTTTTTGAATTTGTCGAGAAGGAATACCTCGATCTGCTGAAAAAAATTGCCGAAAAGCGAGAAATTGATGAATCCTTAGATGAATCTGTTGCAACTGTTCTAAAAGAGTTTAACAGTAAGTTCAAGGAAGAGAAAGACTGAGATGCCAGCTTTAATCGACCTTAGAAAAAGAATAAAAAGTGTCAAAAACACTCAGCAGATAACTCAAGCAATGAAAACTGTTTCTACAGCCAAGTTCAAAAAATCCCAGCGAATCCTCTTAGAAAGCCGACCTTACTGGCACAGTTTTTCTGATCTTTTAGCTGATATAATTTTCTCGACCGAGGAATATTTTCATCCCTTGCTTGAAGAGAGAGAAGAAGAAAAGGTAGAAGGACTGGTTTTTACTTCTGATAAAGGTCTGGCTGGTGCTTTTAATTCCAGCTTATTGGAAAAGGCTCTTTCTTTTTTTGAGGATAAAGCCCGTACTTCAGAGGTAAATTTGGTTTTATTAGGCAAAAAGGCTGTTTCTTTTTTTAAAAGGTCTCCTTTTTCCATAGACAGATTTTATTCGGATAAGATCGATAAGCTTACTTTTCAAGACATGCGGGAAATCGCCCGATTCTTAATGGAAATTTATATTTTTCAAAAAGTCGATGCAGTCTATATTATCTACAATGAGTTTAAATCTATCCTTGCTCCCCGTATAACGATCTCCAGGCTCCTTCCCCTTGTTTCTCCTGAAGAGGAAAAAAATCAAAATTTTCTTTTTCCAAGCTGGGAACCAGAGGAAACTTCCATTCTAAATTCTTTACTTCCTCTCTATGTAGAGAACCAGATATATCATTATTTTTATGAGTCTTTTACAGCTGAGCATGCAGCCCGGATGATGTCTATGGATAATGCCACCAAGAATGCTGAAGAATTAATTGAAGACTTAACTCTTGTTTTAAACAAAGTCCGTCAGGCTTCCATCACCAAGGAGCTTTTAGAAATCATGACCGCTGTCGATGCTTTGGCCAAAAAATAAAAGAGATGGAGAAAAGAATGACAAAAGACAAAAAGAAAGAAAGAACTGGGAAGGTGGTCCAAATCATCGGGCCTGTTGTGGATGTAGAATTCAGAGATATAGAACTCCCGGAAATATATAATGCCATTCGAATCACAAGCAAAGGGTTTGAAACCCCTGTCGACGTGGATATCATTGTTGAGGTGGAACAACATATCGGGGAGGATAAAGTTCGGTGTGTTTCAATGCATCCCACCGATGGTCTTGCTCGAGGGATGAAAGCTGTGGACCTTGAAGGCCCGATTCAGGTTCCAGTGGGAGAAGAAACTTTAGGACGACTGATGAATGTTATAGGGGAGCCTGTGGATTATCTGGGACCTATTAAGGCTAAAATAAAATACTCTATTCATCGGTCCCCTCCATCTCTTGATCAACAAAGTACAGAGCTTGAAATGTTTGAAACTGGAATCAAGGTTATTGACCTTGTCCAGCCTTTTCTGAAAGGCGGAAAGATTGGTCTTTTTGGAGGAGCAGGAGTAGGCAAGACTGTTATCATCATGGAATTGATACATAATGTGGCCAAAGAACATGGAGGTTACTCTGTTTTTGCAGGAATAGGAGAAAGGACAAGAGAGGGGAATGACCTCTGGCTGGAAATGAAAGAGTCTGGAGTCATTGATAAAACTTCCCTGATTTACGGTCAGATGACTGAGCCTCCAGGAGCCAGACTCAGGGTAGGTTTGGCTGCTCTTTCTGTAGCTGAATATTTCAGGGACGAGATGAATCAAGATATCCTTCTTTTTATCGATAATATATTTCGCTTCGTTCAGGCAGGTTCAGAAGTATCAGCCCTGCTCGGCAGGATGCCTTCGGCTGTTGGCTACCAACCTAACCTGGCGGCAGAACTTGGAGAATTGGAAGAAAGAATAACTTCTACTAAAAAAGGCTCTATTACTTCAGTTCAGGCTATTTATGTTCCTGCAGATGATTTTACTGATCCAGCCCCCGCCACAACATTTTCCCATCTGGATGCTTCGACTAACCTTTCCCGCGCTTTGACAGAGATAGGTATTTACCCTGCAGTTGACCCTTTAAGTTCTTATTCTCGAATATTGGATCCAAGAGTCATAGGAGAAGAGCACTATCATGTTGCCAGAGAAGTTAAAGAAGTTCTGCAGAGATACAAGGACCTCCAGGATATCATTACTATTCTTGGCATAGAAGAGTTATCAGAGGAGGATAAAGTCATTGTTGCCCGGGCCAGAAAAATTCAGCGATTTCTTTCCCAGCCGTTTCATGTGGCTGAGGAGTTTACCGGAAGACCTGGAAAGTATGTTGTCGTAGAAGAAACTGTGAGAGGTTTCAAGGAAATTGTGGAGGGTCTTCATGATGATAAGCCAGAACAGGCTTTTTATATGGTTGGGAATATTGATGAGGTTATCAAGCGAGCAGAGGAATTCAAAGCAGCATGAATGAAAATTTGCCTTCATCAATTCAGCTAAAGGTTGTCACACCTCATAGGCTGTTAGTGGAAGCTGATGTCAAGGAAGTTATTCTGCCTAGCTTGGAGGGATATCTAGGAATACTTCCCGGGCACCGTCCTTTGGTGACTGCTTTAGGAGAAGGAACCATAACTTATCGGAAAGACAAGAAGGAAGATAATTTTTCTATCCAGGGAGGATATGCTGAAATATATCCTGAAAAAGTTCTTGTCTTTACAGAATTAAGCAAAGATGAAACTGACCAGACAGCTCAAGAGTAAAGATGAGACTCTTGGTACCTTTTATTCAGGCCGCATCCTTGTCCTGCAGAAGAAAAAAGGATACCGGTTTTCAGTTGATGCACCCCTTCTTGCTGATTTTATTCGAACTGAGCCTTCAGATGAGCTTTTAGAGCTTGGAACAGGAAACGGAATTATTTCCCTCCTTTTGAGTATCAAGTCTTTTAAACATATTACTGCTGTAGAAATTCAAAAATCTCTGGCCGATTTAGCCCGGAGGAATGTGAAACTAAACCACCTTGAAGAAAAAATCAGCATTATAGAAGAAGATTTGCGTGCTTTCCAGTCTGAGGAAAGGTTTGATATTATATTCTCTAATCCTCCTTACATCAAAAAAAAAGGAGGGCATCTCAGTTCTTCTGTGGAGAAATCAATTGCTAAACATGAGTTAAAATGCAATATTGATGATGTTGTGAAAAAGACAAGAGAATTGCTAAAAAAAGAAGGAAGGGCTTATTTTATCTATTCAGTTAAACGGAAAGAAGATTTTTTTAAGGTTTTAGAAAAGCACAGGTTGAATATCAAAACCTGCCGCTTTATCTGTCCTCGCCCGCAAGCTCCTCCGAATTTATTTCTGGTGGAATGTGATTTTTCTTCTAAAAGACCAGAAATTTTTCCTCCTTTTATTCTTTATAAAAAAAAAGGAGAATACACAACAGAAGCCGAAAAAGTATTTACAGGGAGAATCAATGCTGAACCTTTTTAAAAATCTCAAGAATTTATATAAGTATAGAGTTCTCATCCAGAATTTGGTCAGCCGGGAACTCAAAGCTCGATATCGGGGAACAATCTTGGGATTTTTCTGGTCTTTTATAAACCCCCTGCTGTTGATGATTGTTTATACTATTGTCTTTGGTTTTATAATAAGGCCTCGAGATCCGGCCTTTGAAGGTTCGCCCTGGTTTTATGCCCTTTATCTTTTCTGTGGAGTTTTACCCTGGGTTTGGTTTTCTTCTTCTTCCCTGGAATCAGCCAATGTTTTAATAGTTCAGGGTAACTTGATAAAAAAAATACTTTTCCCTGCTGAAATTCTTCCTGTTGTGGTTGTTTTAAGTAATCTCGTTCACTTTTTCTTTGGCCTTCCTGTTCTAATCATCTTTGTTCCTATCTTTGGAAAGGCTTTTACTCCTTATATATTCTTTCTCCCCCTGGTAATCTTTGTCCAATTGATTTTTTCCCTGGGGTTTTCTTTTTTAGTTTCATCGCTTACTGTCCATTTCAGAGACATAAAAGATATTCTGGCCAATTTTTTAACCTTCTGGTTTTTTGCCTCTCCCATAGTCTATACGATAAATTTAAGTTCCATTCAGAAATCAAGTTTTTTGAAAATATTCCTCAACTTGAACCCCATGACTCATATTATGCAGGGCTATCAGAACTGTGTCTTCTTTGGGAAACATCCTAATTGGGAAATGCTTGGAATAACTATTTTACTTTCCCTTGTTCTTTTTTTTCTGGGATATTATATTTTTGACAGGCTCAGAGACTCTTTTCCTGAGGAGGTTTAGGTGATTGCTATAGAGGTAGAGGATGTATCCAGGATATACCAGAAATATTCCTCCCGCCACCGCTTTGAGACTTTCAAAAGTGCTTTTGTTAAAGGGGATCTGTTTAAAGCTTTAAAGCCAGACGAGCTGGTAACAGCGCTTGACGGAATAAACCTTGAAGTAGAAAAGGGAACCACTTTTGGCGTCATCGGGGAGAATGGTTCAGGTAAAAGTACTCTTCTCAAGTTAGTGGCTGGCATTGCTAAACCAACGTCTGGATGCCTAAGAGTCCGAGGTAAAGTTTCGGCTCTTATCGAACTGGGAGCTGGATTCCATCCTGAAATTACTGGAAGGGAAAATGTCTTTATAAACGGAATCATGCTGGGCCTCTCCAAAAAAGAAATCACTGAAAAATTTGACGATATAGTTAAGTTTGCTGAACTTGAAGATTTTATTGATGCTCCGGTTAAGACTTATTCTTCAGGAATGTACATGCGGCTCGGGTTCTCTGTTGCCATCAATGTTAACCCTGAGATTTTGCTTATTGACGAGGTTCTGGCTGTAGGAGATGCTTCTTTTGTGCCTAAATGTCTTGATAGAATCGATGATTTTCGCCGGAGAAAAAAAACAATCCTTTTTGTAAGTCATGATCTTTCTACTGTTGAGAAAATTTGCGACCGAGTATTATGGCTAAAAAAAGGGAAGGTTCAAACCATAGGCGAATCCAAGAGGGTAGTTGATGCTTATCTTCAGGATATAGTTCAGAAACAGGAAGAAGATTTTGCGGCCCGTCGTCAGGAGATTGATTTAGAGCAAAAGTGGGAAGAAGAAAGGAGAGAGAAAAGATGGGGCAAGAGAGAGGTTGAAATTAAGAAAGTAAGCATAAAAAGTCTTAATGGTCAGGAGAAACATGTTTTTTCTCCGGATGATGGCCTGATCATTGAGATGGATGTTGTTGCCTTCTCTAAAATCAAAGACTTTGTTTTTGGGGTAGGTATATTTAATTCTCAGGGCATTGCCTGTTATGGAACAAATACCCAACTTGAAGATTTTAAGCCTGTCTCTATTCAGGGAGAGGGTAAAATAATTTGTAGGATTGATAAGCTAAATCTTGTCAACGGCACCTATTATTTAGATGTAGCTGTCCATAAAGAAGATGGCTATCCCTATGATTACCATCGAAACCTTTATTCATTCATGGTTTCTTCCCGTTATAAAGATGAGGGAGTGGTCCGATTTACTCATTCCTGGAGATTTTCTCCTCAAATTAAAATAAATTCTCCTAAATGATCTTAAATCCTTTCAGGTGCGTTATGTTCTTAATGAGAAAAGATTGAAGCGATGAGCAGTAAGATTCAGAAACTGGAGAAACTGGTAAAAATCAGAGCGCAATTAAAGCGACAGGGGAGAAAAGTCGTTTTTACTAATGGTTGTTTTGATCTTCTCCATGGGGGGCATATTCATCTCTTCAAAGAAGCCAAAAAATTGGGAGATATTTTTATTGTTGCTGTCAATGATGATGCTTCGGTCAGGAAGATAAAGGACTCATCAAGACCGATTTTTTCTTTAGAAGAGAGGTTAGAGATTTTAGCCGCTGTTGAAGATATAGATTATCTCTTTTCATTTTCAGAAGAAACACCCCAAAAAATCATTGCCTCTCTCCTTCCTGATGTTTTGGTAAAGGGAGGTGACTGGAAGCCTGATGAAGTAATAGGAAAGTGCGAAGTTGAAGAAGGAGGAGGAAAAGTGGTGATTATTCCTTACCGAAAGGGTCATTCAAGCTCAGGAATTATCAAAAAAATCCTCAATTCCAATAGAAATAAATAGATATTGAGAAATCCCTTCCTTATCTCATCTTTCGTATTCGGACCTCGATTTCATCAGCATCCTTAAGCAGGTCAGCGATCTTCGAAGTGTCTGTATTGCCGTAGTGATAGGGATAGAGTATTTTAGGTTTGAAAGCTTTAGCAGCATCAGCCACCATTTCGGGAGTCATTGTGTAAGGAAGATTCATAGGTAAAAAGGCAATGTAGATATTCTGGAGGGCTTTCATTTCCGGAATATTCTCGGTATCGCCGGCAACATAGATTCTCTTGTCGCCAAAAGTGATTATATAACCGTTTCCTTCGCCCTTGATATGGAAGGGGACACCTTCCTTTCTTTTATGAACAATGTTGTAGGCAGGAATGGCTTCAATCTTTATACCTTGAATGGTTTTGACATCACCGTTTTTCATGATTATACCGCCCTTAACTTTTTCAGTACATTTTTCTGCTAAAACCAACTCGGTTCCTTTTATACGAAGAATGTCGATAACCTCAGGGTCAAGATGATCACCGTGATGATGGGTTATAAGAATGAGGTCAGCTTTGGGAAGGAGAGTATAATCTGCTTCTCGGCTTACAGGGTCGACATGGATGATTTTGCCGTCAAAATTAAACATCAATGTCCCATGACCTATGAATGTAATTTTCAGGTCACTCAGAGAGGTCTTTATGATGTCTTCCTCAAACTCTTGTTGAGCAGCCCCTGTTAGAAAAAATCCAATCATTAAGATAATACCTAAGAGAGATAATTTAGACATGATTATCCTCCTTTAGAGATAATTTTATTAAAATTATTCTGATTCTTCAAGTTGACAATTTTATTACTAATTGTTATTTTTTAGCTAACCAAGCTCAAGGAATTATGCAGGTTGTGATGTGTTCTGAATGTAACTTTGATTGATAAATAGAGAAATGTATGTATAATGGAGATTGGTGATAGCCCTGGAATTTAAGAGAAAAGAATGATATATGTTGAGTATCAGGCAATTTTTCTCATTAGATACGGAGGTTGAGCTTAATGATTGAATTCGGTTTTTGTCTTAAAAAGATTATTGGAGGTAGCATTCATTTAAACCAGGTCCATAAGGAAGACCTCCAATTTGGGGATATGGTGTTCATTACCACCCGGAATTCTGTCTATTCTGTCTATGTGCTTGATAACGATTTTTATCTTATATACGGCGGTTGGTTCGATCGTAAGGGTCTATCGCCCATAAAGACCACCATTACCGGGTGTATCTGGGGTGGCAGCATTATAAAGGAAGATACTGTAGCAACTTGTGGACTGCGCCTTGAATTTGGCAACCGTATAGTCACTACTCCTATTCAAAAGATATGTGTATTGCGGTGCAGCGGTAAAAATTAAAATAATAGAATATTAGTGAGGAAGCATCTTTCAGAACAGTTCCTCTGGTACCGAACGGGAAAAAAGAAATAATTATTTGTTTAATTTAATGAGAAATCATAGGAAACTAAAAAGAGTATATTTTAACCGGAATACCTTGTGTACTTTCACCGTATTAAGCAGTTGAAAGAGATATGTGTTTAAAACTCGCAATAAACATACACTTGCGCCTTAAACTTTTAACGTTTCTCCTTCACTTTTAGCAATAACAACAGCCCCGCAGCTATCACTCCAGACATTAATAGTAGTTCTGCACATATCTAAAATTCTATCAACAGCAAGTATCAAACCTACGCCTTCTAAGGGTAATCCAATGGCGGTTAAAATAATAGTTATCATAACAAGTCCTGCCATAGGTATTCCTGCTGCTCCTATTGATGCTAACAGGGCTGTAATAACAACAATTGCTTGCTGAAAAAATCCAAGTTCAATTCCATAAGCTTGTGCAATAAACATAGCTGCAATACATTCGTAAAGAGCTGTGCCGTCCATATTTACTGTTGCTCCGAGAGGTAAGGTAAAGCTGCTTACTTTATTGGAAACTCCATCATTGTATTTAACAGCTTGCATTGTTAAAGGTAGAGTTGCAGACGAAGATGAAGTAGAAAATGCCGTGAGCAATGGAGTAGTCATTGCTTTTAAATGTAGCCAGGGATTTACCCTGCCAATAAGTTTTAAAATCAAAGGTAAGGTAATTAATGAATGAATAGTTAGACTTATAAGAACAGTAATCATATACATTCCGAGTCTCTGGCAAATATTCAGCAACGAAGACATATCACCAGCTTGTTCGGCAACGACTTTTGCGATAATTCCAAAGATTCCTATAGGTGTGAATTTTATTACAAACAATGTTATTTTCATCATAACTTCAAAGGAAGCTTTAAAAAAGTCTGTTAAAAAGATTCTTGGTTTCTGGTTGACTTTTGTAATGAAGAATCCGAATAATATTGCAAAGAAAATTATTGAAAGCATTCTACCTTCGGTTAAAGCAATGAAAATGTTTTTAGGAATAATATTTAGCAAAGTTTGCCCGAAAGATTCACGGGCAACGCCCAATCCTTCAACAATTTGACTAAAGCCCAGATCAGCACCTTTGCCAGGGCCCATTATGTTAACAAAAAATAATCCTGTCAGAATAGCAAAAGTGCTTGTTGCCACGTAATAAAGGATGGTCTTTAATCCAAGTCTTCCGAGGTTTTCTGCACTACCTATATTTGTAATACCCGATATAATTGAGCTTAAAATTAAGGGTATTATAACCATCATTAAACCGCGTAAAAACAAATCGCCCATCCAGCTTACATATTTTACGTATTCTGTAAAATACAGACCATATAAAATACCAAACATCAGGGCAATTAATATTTGCCAGTGAAGTTTTAGCTTTTTCATAATATTATTTTGACAGAATTAACCCTATGGAATAGTTGTTCCACAAATTCCACAGGGTAAACAGGATTTACATAATTTTTTTGTGTATTCTGTACTTGTTAAAAGAATAGGAATTTGCTTTTGCTGATCGTCACAAACGTCCCACAGTTTTATCGAATTTCCGCCCGTTAACATCCTGGAATGAATATATCAAACCCTAAAGGCAAGGTCAATTACCAAAGAATAGAACCAAACAGCGAAACAGAAAGTTGTAAGATAGATTCCAGCTATCAAATTAAAAAAATGCAACCACGGACGCTCTCAGAAATATTCGTCTTGCTCCTCGGCAGCCATAAGGAGTTCGTGCTGGAGGACTTGAGGAAGGGGAGGCTGATTAGCTGCTTGTGCAGGAGAGCCGCAAAGACCTCCCGGGCAAAAAACTCTGCAAGAAGAGTTTCGTCAAACCGTCTGACTTTGCAGAACCGACCCTCTTGATCCATGCCCCCTTTGGTCATAAAAACGTGCAGGTGCGGATGAAAATTTATCCGGCTCCCTTTCCATTATTATAATTATTTAATATCTAAAATCCGCTTTTCGTTCCCCAGTAAGACCAAGCTTGATTTATAGTTTTCTGGAATTTTTGTCCTCTGTGATGGCACAGATATAGCGTTTAAAGTCTGGAACTGGTTCCTATTTATAGATTAATCCCCAGATTTCCTCATAAAAGTATGAGATATTGTTGATTAGATCATAGGTAATGAAAAATTCATTTCCCACAGAGTTATAAGCTATCCCGCTACAACGCATTCTTTCATTTTCCTCTTTGAATACATCTGTTAAGGGAATAGCAGAGCCCGTGTCTTTATCTACAATTTTGCCTTTATTACTTATATACAAACCCCAGAGCTTCCCGCCCCAAAAGGATTTATATTTGTCAACTGAGAAAGAGGCTAAATCCGTTGCTTCATAAAGAACTTTATATTCAGGATAAACCAGGAAAAACCTGTCCTCAACAGAGTTGTATTTTGCTGAGGCACTGGTCTGAAAATTGGTTTTTTTAGGAATTCTTTTTTTTCCTGACTTGAATTTTCCTTTAATGTCCATCATTCGATAAAAAAGTTCACGGTATGTCTGTTTACTTGTGCTCATGTTGTCAGTCTTGGTCCAGTAAAGAAGGATAATATCAGAAGAGGGATTATAAGCTGCACCAACCAAGCCAAGGGCTTTAACTTTTGGTCCAGGATATATCACGCTCGCCGTGTCTTGAGTTGTGCGGGGTGTCATATCTCCCTCAAGGTCAGTAAAAAAGACCATGGGCCTGCTCCAGCTGCCTTTCCAGGTGCCAAAATCATCAGCACCACCCCAGAGCAATTTGTTCTCTGAAGCTATCAGAGTTCTAACAAAATAAATTTGATTTTTTGTTGTTTGGTGCCTGACCATCTTTGGCTTGACTTTCTTCCTCAGCTTTGAGGTAAGGGAGGCAAAATAATATCCATTCTTAGGATGGGTTGGTCCTGCTCCCGCGAATCTGTAATCTGCAAACCAGGCCACAGCATACTGGTTTTTGCCTGGAATCCAAACAGCTCGAGGATAAAAGCCATCACCGTTGTACCCGGAAGCAGGCTTTATGACTACCTCTTTTGAAGCCAGATCCCCTTCTTTACCTGCAGTCAGGTCTTTTCCCTCTCCATCTAAAAGCTTACCGGTGATTTTATCATAGTAGCCGTCACTCCAGATAAGGAGAAATTGATTGTTCTTTTTGTTATAGGCGATATCGGCAAAGCATAATTCCGAATAATGTTTATTCAGCAGTTGCTGAAGCTTTCCTGCTGGCTTGCCTTTGGAACTGTAAAGGCGGCTGCAGACAATAAAATTTGACCCAGCAAATTCAAAAAAGAACACGACATATCTGTCTATTTGGGGATTGTAGACGATTTTTATCATTTCGAAAAAATTAGATCTTGAAGGCGAAATTTTAAAGGCATTGGGTATACTAAATTCCTGGCTGGCAAACAAAAAAGCCACACTAAAAAGAACAACAAGAGAAACACTCAGGTAAAAAATTTTCCTTTTTTCTTTCATTAAACCCTCCTTTCTTGCCGTTTACAGCAAGTTTATACTTTTTAAAATTCAGGTAATTATTAATACAAACGCAGTTATCATTGTTACATTGTCATGGCGAGCGACCGAAGGCAGCGTGGCCATCTCTTCCAATAAAGACGAGATTGCCGCCTTACTTCTTTCCTCGCAGTAACAAATGAATTAATACGTTTATATTGGTAGTTATTAAAAAGATAAGTAATAACTTAGGAATTGTCAAATTTTTATTATATATTGTAAGCATCTCCATTTCCGTGATAACTGATTCCTAGGTTGAGGAGAAAGGTTTTGGGAAATAGTTGCAGCGACCATTGAAGATTTAGCCTTCGGAATTCGCTCTTCGAGGGAACCCGACGGAGTCAGGCGTCGAGTATGTCTGAGCGGAGCGAGTTACGCAGACGCCGAGAAGAGGGAATGGAGAATGGCGTTAAAAATCTGAAGGGAGCTAGGCTATTTTCCAAAACCTTCTCCAATCACGGTTTTGGAGATGCTTCCTTATATATTTAACTTTACACTTTTTTTTGCCCAAGTAAATGCTTCAGGTAGTATCATATAACTGTGGCAAGCTTATATAGTGCTAATCCTCCTCTGAGTTGCAGTTATGCAACAATATAGACTGTCGCTTAATCTCATCCTTTAAGAGGTTTGACGAAGATTGCCTTCATCATCGAACAATTTGCCATAAAAATTGCCTTTAACCATTTCCCCGGAAGCAAAAAAAAGGAGGAGAACATTGTTCTCCTCCTGAATTCCGAGGTAAATTTATTCTATTAGCTTTTTTTCAAGTAGATACTGCCGCTGAAGGTCGAAAGCTTCACCTCAGCTCCTCCGCCACCGACTTCACCCTTAATTTCCTTTTTATTCATTCTGCCCGAAACAATAATATCAAAATCGCTTTCGATTTTTCCGCTAAAGGTTTTAGCTTCAAATTCAAAGGAAGAATCAGATGGCAGTATCATCTTTATACTCCCGCTGTGTGATTTTAGCTTATACCGTCCCTCTGGGTTAATTTTCCCCTGATAGATTATCGAACCACTTAAGACCTTTCCTTTTACAAATCTTGCCTCAGATACCTCTCTCAGCTCTAATCCTCCGCTAACCGTCTCAGCCTCGATAGAGCCCTTGATTCGCTCTATGGTAATTTTCCCGGACACAGTTTTTAAATCGGCATCACCCGTAATATCCCAGAGTTCCAATTTTCCGCTGACAGTCTGACAATCCACTCCTTTGTCCGCTTTCCTTACCTCTATACTTCCGCTCACCACATCCACATCAACCGTACCCCCAATCTTTTCAAGATCCACACTGCCGCTAACTGATTCAATTTCTATAGATGCTTTATCGGGTATCCATAGGTGATAGTTGACGGAGACATTCAAGGACCTGTTTCCCCAAAATTTTCGACTCTCAGGGTATTCAGTTTTAATCCAAAGGGTTTTGTCCTCTTTTTTTATCTCTATTTCAACTTCTTGGGCGTTCTCTTTTGCCTGGGAGAGAGAAGAGGCTTTGGAAACTTTAAGGGCCTCAATTTTCACCTCATCTTTATTCCAGCTTTTGACTTCTATGCTTCCGGAAATATTTTTTAAAGAAACTTTACCATCTTTAGCCAGGCTTACTGTCTTCTCGAACTTTTCCTCATACTTTTCCTTGGCCGCTAATTCGCCAGGATAAAACCCCATGAGGAAAAATATAACTGTTAGGATTATGATTAGATTTGTTATTTTTGTTAATTTCATAATTAACCTCCTGTTTTATGATTATATAGTTGTCCCTAAACCCCTTTTTGGGGTAGATTTCTTTTTTATATTCATCATCTCGTTAAGCAGATCCACTTTTTCCATGTAGGCGGCCAGCAGATAATTTCGGGTTTCAATGTTATCAGGTTCTTGAAAGACAGCTTGCTGGCAGGCGGTTATGGTAGAATTGATGATTTCAATATTCTCCTGGAAGGCCTGGGCAATATAAGGATCAATGCTTCCTTTTTGAGATGAGGCTGCTTCCATTAACGCCTTTATGGCCAATTGATAATGGTGCTCTGCTTCGTCTACTTTGGCCAGGGTATATTTCTGCATTTCATCTCCTCCAAGAGCTTCTCTTCCTTTCCACTGCCGCAATCCAAGAATAACAGCGCCGAAAATAAAAGCTAACACCAAAGCAGAGCTAAAAGCATATTTAAGCTTTGGCTGGGAAAAAAGAAAGCTAAACCAACCTCTTTTTCGAGGCTGGAAAAGGAGAATCTTTTGTTCTTCTGTTTTTAATTTTGCCTTTATTTTAAGCCATGTCTCCTCTGAAGGAGATAATTCCTCAAGTTCCTGGCTGCTTTTGACGATTTTTTGGAAGTCTTTTAAAAGCTGCTGACAATCCGGACAGCCTTGGAGATGCTGTTTAAGATGCAAACTTTCCCTGGCATCCAGATTGTCATCGATATAATCACTTATTAATTTTCTTGCTGAAGAGCATCTCATTTTTATTTCTCCCTTATAACACCTGTTTATTTTTTAGGTAATCCCGGATTTTTTTTCTCGCTTTGAAGAGCTGGGATTTTGATGTTCCGACCGAGCATCCAAGCGTCCGGGATATTTCCTCGTGTTTAAAGCCCTGAACATCATGAAGGAGAAAAACGCTTTTTAACTTGTGGGGCAGGTTCTCTATGGCATTATCCAGGGGTTTTTTTATCATCATCTCCTGAGAATCATTGGTTTTCCCGTGGAGTTTTCCTTCCACTTCATTAAGCGGTATTGTTTTTTGAAGCGGGCTTTTTTTTGTCCGCAGATAGCTGTAACAGGTATTGATGGCAATACGATAAAGCCAGCCGACAAAAGTTTCTTTTTTCTGAATGTCTTTCAGGTGAGTAAAAACTTTAAGAAAAATATCTTGAAGTAAATCTTCAGCCACAGCAGGATTATAGGTATGGCGGTAAACAAGATTGAATATGGACTGTTTATGATGTAGATAAATAGCCTCCATGGCTTGAGAGTCCCCTTGGCAGCTTCGTTTTAGCAAATCATATTCTTTTTCTTCTTGGTTCATTGTTTGCCTTTCTTCTTTAAAATCCATTTTAGCATATTTGCAGTTATTTTTTAGTTCTTCATATTCGGTTGCTGTTGCCAAGTCACACATCTGATTTTCTCTCTTCAATTTACTATGATGAAGCAGAGGTGAAAAAGGTTGCCTGAAAGATTAAAAGAATTATGATAATAATAAAAACGTTATAAGACATACTAAATGTCAAATGATACTAACAGTAAACAAAAATACAAAAGTTGAATTATTTAATTGAATGAATATAATTAAATTAAATAGATGCGGAAATTTTCTCTCCTATTATTCCTTTCTCTTTTTATCCTGAACTGCACGTCAAAAAATCAGCCAGTTTCCGGCGGGACAATCCGGTTGCCTTATTATTCAAGTGTAACAGGATTGGACCCCATAAGGGATTTCCGTTTTAGCTCTTCCGTTGTGATTATGGATCTCATCTACTCCCCGCTTTATAAAGAACAAGATGATCCATCGAATATACTGGCATCTGTGGGCACAGATGATAGCAGGGTTTGGTTCTTCACTTTAAAACCTGGATTGCGTTTTCAGGATGATCCCTGTTTTAAACAAGGTAGGGGAAGGGAAATAAATGCTCACGACGTACGAAGAGCTTTTTTACGGGCAAGAATTTATTATTCTCTTGTTGATTTAAGACCAGTAGAAAATATAAAAGAAATCAGAGTTCTTGATTCTTTACATTTGAAATTAGAACTTTACAAGCCTGATCCAAGTTTTATTAAGCTTTTAAGCAGTTATAGAATTAGAGTTATTCCCCAGGAAGCCCTGGATAGATACGGGGAAAACATAAGATTCCATCCGACTAGCTCTGGACCATTTAAGCTTGCCAGTTGGAATGAACAGGAAATCACTCTTCTCCGCAATGAGAATTTTTGGGTAACACCCCTCCCTTATCTTGATAAAATCATCCTTTATCCTTCAAAAAATCCCCTGGCAAGCTTTAATGAATTCTTGAAAGGAAATCTTGATGCTTCTCCGATTCCGTCCCAGTTAAGCCAGGAAATTGTCCAGTACAATAGGAAAAATAAAAAATTTCAACTTACACCTGAATATACGAAGAAAGGCTGGAAAATTATTTCCGGTAATAGGCTCAGTTTAAGTTATTGTGATTTTTTTACAATCAGTGATTCTTTAGTCAGACAGGCGCTTAACTTTGCCATAAATAGAGAAAAAATCATATCCAGACAGGCAAATCTTTTCCCGGCAACCAGCCCTTTGTTTAAGCCTTATTCCAGGGGATTTAATTATGATCCGGAAAAAGCCCGGAATCTGCTCGTCCGGGCTGGCTATAAAGAAGGAAAAGGGTTAAAAAAGCCTTTTATTCTCGCAGCAGGTTCATCCGCAATGTCGATTGCTTCAATAATAAGAGAAAACCTTCAAGAGATAGGGATCCAAATTGAGGTTAAACCCACATCGTGGTTTGGATTTCAGCGGAAAGGCAGAGATATGGGTATCGCAGCTTTTTCCTCCTTAGGACATGAGATTGACAGCCAGCTTGGCATTTATCGAAAACCAACTTTTTTGCGGCCAAATGATACGATCAGCAATCTTAGTCACAGGCTTATTAATGAAAAATCAGAGGAAAAACGTGAGTTGCTGGCAAGACAACTTGAAAAGGAAATACTTAAAGATCCCCCCCTTATCTATTTATTCTGGCGAAAAAAACTGCTCTTGGTGAAAAGCTATGTTATGAATGCGGATGGGGATAGATGGGGGGTTTCGGCTCGACTCTGGTTAAAAAGATGAAAAAAAAATTCTTCAAATCTACCGGATTTTATCTTTTGATTTTTTCTTTTTTGATATCAATTTTCCCGCTTATATTGGTTCAGATTACTTTTCACAGGAATGCCAAACAGGAACTTGAACTCAACATTAAGACAAAGATAGAAAAGATTTCCAGAACAGCGAGTTCTCTTTTTTACGAACAATTAAAGCAGGAAAAAGAAGGGATAGAACTTCTCACAAAAATTTCACCTTTAAAAAAGGAATATATTGCAGATTATTTCTTCGTCTACCGCAAGAATTTCGCCCGAATCAGTGTTTTGAACCCTGAGGGTAAGGAGCTTTATTCTCTGGTTCCAAACATAGAGTGCTCATCGGCATTGCCTCTAGCTTACGATGAACGCCTCGACCTACCCGGTATTCCTAAAGAACTAGCTGAGCGGACAACAGAGACCAGATCATTGGGTCTTTTTCCTATCTCGGATGGATATGCTGAACGGATGCTTGTCAAATTAAAGAGCGGATTCATCCTCTGCGACATTCGACTATCAGTGATTCTTTCAAATATTGCTCGCGATTTGAATCTCAAAAGTAATGAGGAGCTATTTGTCATTGATAATAAGAACAATGTTGTTTTTTCTCAAAGCCCGGCTTATTTGAATCAAAAAATCCCTTTTGAAGATGATCAAAAATTCATTTCTCTTGAGAAAGAATCTCTCCTGGGTTTTACCAAAAGAGATGATTTAAAATTTGGCCTAAAAGTAGATTATGGAAGCCTCCTGGTATCGATAAATCAGATTTTAAGATTCGGTCTGCTGTTAACCATTATCCTGGCCCTTTTTATTTTACTTATAATATCTTTTTCCGTCCGCTGGTTTACCCAACCCTTGTCTTCATTGATTAAAGGAGCAGAACAGATTTCTAAAGGCAACTTTAACCAGCAAATACAGATATCCCATCCTGAGGAGTTAAAAATCCTGGCGGGGAGGTTTAATGAGATGGCAAAAAGCTTAAAGACTCTGATCAAGGAAAAAACTCAAGCTGAAAGTTTCACAGCCATCGGGAAATTCGCCTCTTATTTTGCCCACGACTTAAAATCCCCTCTTGAAGGAACCTATCTTATTACCTCTGAAATGAGAAAAAAATTGAGACCTGATGACCCAAACAAAGAATACCTCGAAGAAGTTATAAAAGGAATCAAGCGGATGAGGACACTTATAACAGGAGCCCTGGATTTTTCAAAAGCAAGAGAGCCGAATCTTGAGCTAATAGATCTAAATCATTTAATAAGAGACGCGGCCTCAGAATTTCAGGAATCCAATCCCTGTCAAATTTCTCTTCAACTCACTTCTAATCTCTCTCCAATGCTGTTGGATCCTTTTTTGTTTAAGAGAGTATTTCAAAACCTTTTCCAAAACAGCTTTCAGGCAAGGAAAAATTCATGCAAGATTTTTGTCAAAACTGAGAAAATAAATGATGAAATCCTTATTAAAGTCAGAGACAATGGAAAGGGAATTGAAAAAGAAATATTACCCAATATCTTTGAGCCTTTCACAACTAGCCACAGAAAAGGGTATGGATTTGGTCTTGCCTTTGTCAGGGAAGTTGTAAAGGGCCATTATGGAAATATAACTGTCGAATCTGAACCAGGTAGAGGGACACAATTTAATATCTTTTTACCTGCAAGAAAAAAATAATCCTATGGAAAAAATACTTTTTGTGGATGATGACGAGACTATGCGCAATGCCGTGGCGCTCACCCTGAAGAACTATAATCTAAATATTGCAGCGAGTAAGGACCAGGCCGTAGAAATGTTGAAAAACGATGAGTTTGACCTTCTCCTCACTGATCTTTTCATGCCAGATGCAGAATCCGGATTTTCTCTTGTCAAAGAGGCCAGAGAACTGGATGAAGATCTTTTTATTGTCGTTATTACAGGCTTTGGCACGATCGAGAGCGCTGTAAAGGCTATAAAATTAGGCACAAATGACTATATCACTAAAGAATTATCTCCAGACGAACTGAGGTTGGGAGTAGAAAAGTATTTAAAAGCGAGGAGAGAAAAAATACGGTTGAAGAAACTTGAAGCTGAGAATCTTCTCCTAAAGCAGGAAATTTTCCAGCCAACCCAACTTTTAGGCAAGTCACAGGTCATGCTGGAAGTACAGAAGAAAATTAATGCTACAGCAAGGGATAATGAAAGCACTGTCTTGATTGAAGGAAATTCAGGTACAGGAAAAGAACTTGCAGCCCGTGAAATCCATAAGAGAAGTGCCAGGAGAAATTCCCCTTTTGTTCCTATTGATTGTCCCTCTCTTCCAAAAGAATTGTTTGAATCGGAGCTGTTTGGTTATGAAAAGGGTGCTTTCACCGATGCAAAAAGCCGGAAGGTTGGCAGGATCGAGTTGGCTCATCAAGGAACACTCTTTCTTGACGAAATTGTTGAACTTCCGCTGTCATTGCAGGCAAAACTTCTCAGATTTCTCGAGACGTCAGAGTTTTATAGAATTGGAGGAATAAAACCCGTAAAAGTTGATACCCGTATCATAACTGCCACCAATAAAGATATTTCCAAAAAAACAAGAGATGGTAAATTTAGAGAGGATCTATATTACAGGCTTCAGGTCGTCGTTATCCGGATGCCTAACCTCAGGAACAGAAAAAAAGATATCCCCTTGCTCGCTTCTTTTTTTCTCAAGGAATTGAATTTGCGCAAGGCTGAAGACCTCAGGCTGAATCGAGATCAAATAAACCAACTTCTCACCTATGACTGGCCAGGAAATGTTCGAGAGCTCAAGAATACCATGGCCAGCTTTTCTGTCCTTAGAGAATTACCTGTTCTTGGTAAGGGTGAAGTCAGTATTGATAAATCATATAAAGAAGCCAGAAAAGAAGCCATTGAAACATTTGAAAGAAAATATATAAAGGAAGCCCTGGCAATAAATCAAGGAAATATCACCCGGACAGCCCAAGAAATCAATATCTCAAGAGAAGAGCTTTCCCGCAAGGTTAAAAAACTCAATATATAATATTGAGCGCAAATCCTCTCCTGTGAGAAAAATCTCACACCTTTCTTAAGTCATAACTCTTTCAGATTCAATTTGTTACATCATAAAACAAATTTATATTTAAAAAGCGTGAGCATTTACCTCACAGATTTGTATTTAGAAAATATCTGCCAAAATTTTTTTTAAATTTAACTCCATTATTATCAAATACTTATAATGCCAAACTGCTCTTCTTTAAATTTTGGCAAGTATTTTGCTTATCTCTAATATAAATGAACGAATGGAATCACCAGAATTGCTCTGGCAGGAATTATCGGAGATGACTAAACAAAAGAAAAGAATATTGATTATAGAAGATGATTCAACTATGAGAACAGCATTGGCAATGATGTTAGAGGCTGAAAATTGTGAGGTTAATGAAACAGAAAGTGGCGAAAAAGCCCTATCACTCATGGAAAAGAATGGTTTTGACCTTATTGTAACTGACCTTTTTTTAAACGGGACAACCGGTCTTGATATATTTAAGGCCTTTCACAAGAAAGTGCCGGTTTTGATCATCACGGGATTTTCAGATGCTGATTTAGCCAAAAAGGCGCAGCAGATAGCAAGAGATGCCTACCTGGAGAAGCCATTCACTTCCGAAGTCTTTAAAGAAAAAGTAATCGCCCTGTTGAGCCGTGATAAAGGGCTATAAGATTTTATGAGATTTAAAAAAAAGAGTTAGGAGGGAAAAATGTCAAAAAAACAAAAAAAAGTAAGACTTACAGGTTATTTTTTCTGTCTTCTTTTACTGTTCTTTAATTTATCAGGTTTGGCCTATGAGCCAGTGGATGTAGAAGTGGCCAAAAAGGCAGCCGAATACCATGGGGAGATGATTTATGAGAAGGACCTCAAGGTCTGCGATCATGAGCTTTTGTACTGGCCTTCTGGTGAGCAGGCTGTCTATGTTTTTGTTCTTATGGCAGAGGGGGATTTTTATCCACAGGATATTAAATTGGATAATACAATTCTTAAGGGAGCCTATTTAGTTTCCATCGGCAAGGAAGAGGAAGGGTACAACTTGATGGCTCAATCTGATCGCTACATGACCGTAGTCGTTGGAGCAACAACGGACATGCCTTCTTTTATCAGAGCCCAGGCTGGCCTTCCGGAACACCTTCTCCACTTAAAAATCATGGAAAACCCGCCATTGGACCCTTACTGGATTTATGCGGATCTTTTCCACACTCTTATTGGCTCCAGAGTAGATATGGGCCTAACCGAAAGCAGGGCAATAGAAATCCATTTAGAACAGACTATTGCCTTAAAAGACCTGGGAATTGAGAAAGTCGGCACTGTCCCTGAATATGCAGAAGAATTAGAGTGGGGGGCTTTTATGAATCCTGATGTAGTTAAGATAGCTGATGAGAATCCTTATCTGATAAATGTTCCCGGAGTAAAAGAAGGAAAACACCAGCTCCCTGTCACAGAACATGCTAAGGCTGCTTTTGTAGGTTGCAGTCCGGCAGCTTTTGTCAATTGTCTGAAGTACCTGGAAAAGCGGCGTAAAGTCAGAACAAAAGGAAAATCAATTAATGAACTCCTGGAATGGACAGCCATCTGTTACAGGACCGATCCTGCTAATAAAGGTACTTCTCCAAGTTGGATTGTTAAAGGCTCAAAACTTATGTTTAAAGGATTGGGGTATAACGCCAATGTTTCTGTTTACGCCAGACAAGATAGCAAACCCGCCCTTTTTTTGACAAAGTTTGCCGACGAGATAAACGCAAAATACCCGTGTAACCTGGGCGGTACAGGAAAAGGAATTTTCCAGGGCCACTCAACCACAGGTATCGGCTACTGGAAACAAGGTACTCACTATAGGCTGATTATTCACGACGGCTGGGCTGGCAACGATCCTGTCTATGTAAAATACCTGGGATATCCAAATGCAGAGCTTCAGTACCCAAAATATATGCGAAATTTTCGTCCAAAAGGAGCTAAGAGTTTCACCAAAGCTAAACCAAAGGTAAAAGCACCAAAAGAAGTTCAGTGGAATACAGGGAATCAACGTTGGAGATGGAAATGTAAACTGATAAGTAAGAATGCAGTGAAAGTGCAAGCCTATAAAGAGGAATATAAATTATATGATTCTAAAGGTCATAAGTACCATGATATTCCTGGAACCAGAATAAAACCTTACTTTACGGGGTCAACGACAACTATGAGAAAGCCGGGCGATAAGAGAGGAAAAGTTGAGTGTAAATTTTACTTAGTAGATGATAACGGGCATCTCCTCGAGGCTAAAAAAACTGTAAAAATCGAAGATATAATCGGAAAATGGCAGTTAAATTTTAACTGGACTGGTATAGGCGGTGGTTCTGCCACTTTAACTGTGAATAAAAATGGAACCTTCCAGACCGATGATGGTGGCAGTGGAACATGGACTCTTAATAAGAGGAGTGTTACGTTTAGGTTTCAAACAGGCCAGAGACCTATCTATTCAGGGACAGTCAACAAAAAATACAGTTATATGAGCGGGACTATGGTAACGACAACTGGTAAAAGACACACGGGAACATGGAATGCAAAGAGATTGAGCGATGGTGCCATAGAAAAAGAAGAATATGGACATGACAGTAAAATAAATTCATCAGGCTCCTGCAGAGACGACTCCTGCCATTGAAGAGGCAGGTAGGTCTCAAGATTAAAGATTTTAATTGATATAAATGCACTAAATGTTTTTAGATTGTCATTGCGGGCGACTATAGGGAGCGTAGCCATCCGACGACCTTTGTTTAAATAAAATTGTCGTTTTATTTAATGCGTTTGTATTAGTTCAATACTGATTCGAGTAAATAGGTAGAAAAGCTTGTGATTTTTAAGGCTGATGTAAAAATGTTATTTATTTTTATGAAATTCCAGTAATTTTTGGCAAAACCAGGACCAGATCTTTTTATGAAACTCCAAACTCGGAGGATTATCTTCGAGGATAGATCTCAGGCTTCTTTCCTCTTTGTCCTGGGGAGTTAATCTGAACTTTTCCTCTTCATCCCAGAGAATAGGAAATTCTGGATGGAACTGAACCCCAAGCACGTTGGGAAATATTTCGTGCTCTATGGCTTCCACCACTTTCCCATCCAAAGAGGTGGCAGCGATTTTTATCCCTTTCCCGAGCTTTTCTGCCATCTGGTGGTGGGCGCTGAGGATGTAAGGAGTGTCTTCCTTTTTAAGGCCAAGTTCCAGACAGAATTTACTCTTTTCTCTGAGTTTTATAGGATGCATGTTGTAAGGAAGGAGTTTTTCCTCAGGATAAAGAAGGGCCAAAGGATTGGTGTGCCAGTTTTCCCTAGCCAGACTTATCACCTCCTCAAGATATTTTTTACCATACTTCTCAGACCAGATATCCTGAGTCAATGTTCCTCCTGTGCCTACGTTAAGGCTCTGGCAGCCTAAACAAATTCCCAGGATAGGGAATTCTGGCTGGGAATAGAGAAAACCCTGGAAATTATTATCCTGGGATCCGCCTAAAAGAAAAAAAACAAAAGAAATCTCCAGAAAGCTGCGAATAGGAGTCTGGAGATGAGTGAGGAAGTTAGTCTTTTTTTTGTAAATATAGGGGGGAATATCTGCTCCGCCAAATAAAATAACTCCATCTGATTTTTTGAAGATCAATTCAAACTCAGGAGTAAGGGCGTTTTTTTGAAAAAGCTGGTCTTTTTTTAATGGGACAGATATCTTGTGAAATTTAAACCATACTAATTTGTTGTCTGTTACGAATTCCTTTGATTTTTGGTAATCGGTGAGTTCTTTTTCATGATAGACACCGATGACTGTGAGTTTCTCAAGAGAGATTAGACCAATTTTTTTTAGCTCTACCAGGGCCTGGATACACCATTCAGAGGGATAAAAAACAGTGAGTCTCACCTCATTGTGGTCAGCGGCTGCTGTATCGAAATACCTCTCCTGGCTTTGAGAGAGAAGAAAACTTCCCCAAGTCATGAGAATGCTAATAGCGAGCAGCAAAAATTTCTTGAATAAAATATTTCTCATTTTATTTATCCTCTAATATTTTTTAAGTTTCTGCTTGTCTCTTCCAGCATTTTAATCCTTTGCCGGAAAGGATATTAACTGCTTTGATTTTTTGAATTATAATTTTCTTATCCTCTTTTGGCAAGAAGAGAGGGAGGACCGTTTTTGACAGATGATTCACAAAAGCAGTAAAATTTCCGAGAGGGATTTCTCAACATTTTAGAAGGAATCAATTTTGAATTTTGAAGTAAAATATTATTCCGGCTATAAAGGCGAAGAGAGACCAAGATCAGTAGTAATTGGTAAGCGCGAATTCAAGATAGAAAAGATTATATGGAGAAAAAGAATTTTAGATAAAAAATCGGGAAAAAGATATGAAGTATTCAAAGTCAAGATGGATGGAGAGACTGTTGAGATAAAAAAATATAAGTCAGGAGAATGGGCAATTTTTTTCTGCGAGAAATAAAAGATAAAAATCAGTGACCTTTCTCCAAAATTCCTCAATTAGTCGAGTTTTCTTCGACAATAAATAAAATATTATTTATCCTGTAAGAAAATCCTGCACAAGAGAACTTTTTTTATTGTCTTTTCGTATATGTAAAAGAAAAACTTATGTTGTTTAATAGACAAGAAGGATGTGATGATTAAAAGAATAAGACAAAATTCAGGTGTTGCCTCCGTGAAAAAAATCGTATTCCTTTTGATAATACCCTGCTCGACAGATGGGCTCGTGCAGAACTTCGTTTCAGATTCAATGAGTGGAGCCGGATGAATATTTCCTTCCAGAACGCAATAGAGAGCTATGAAGAGATTGACTTTAACAAAAATACATTTACCATAAACGGAGAAACCAATTTAATCGGCTGGCTTCCCTTCGGCTTTTTTTTCAGAACTGGGAGCAGTATCAATTATGACCCGGACGACCCCTTCCTTGGATGGAGCAACACCTACGGACTTTATCTCAACTTTAAACCCAGCAAAAGGATGCAGATGGTACTGGACTTCAATAAGAATACTTTCTGGGAAGAAAGAGGAGGAGAGCAGCTCTGGGATTATAATGTGCTCCGCCAGAGGACGACCTACCAGATATCCAGGACCCTTTCCGTGAGGGCTATCGTTGACTACAACCACTTTTACAAAGAGATTTATGGAAGTTTCCTGGTAAGCTGGGTTCTAAAACCAGGAACAGTATTTTTCCTCGGTCTTGACAGCAACCTCTTGAAGAATGAAGCAGGGAACTATGCCCGCACAGGCTACAGCATCTTTATGAAATTCTCCTACTGGTGGAGAATATAATTAACCTGAACTATTCATAAAAAATGTCGATGTTTATTATAACAAAAGCAATATCAGAATCTTACCTTGATTTTACGGGAAATCACTCTGAATACTTCGTTTTTTGTGTTCTTTTTATTTATAATCGACATTTTTTACCCTTTGGGCGAGCCGATCTCGCCGCATCTGCTTCGTTGTGGCTCGGGGTCAGACTTTATTATAATGTCAAGCCAATTGCCATCACTTTGCTCCTGGCTTTTTATGATGACAAAGTCTGACCCCAGACCACAGCTTCATCCACCACGCCTCGCACCTGCGACAACCTCGACTCGTGAATAATCCAGGTTCATTAACTAGGAAAACTTATAACTCAGCAAATATCCAACTCTATTTAACTAATCTATTAAGTTTGGCTCTTTTATCTCATTTATTCTGATTCATTGTGCAAGATTCTGTATTAATAAAAATACATCAGATAAAATGTTGTTGCGAGGAGCGAAATTGCCTCACCCTTTGGGCCCGTAATGACAATGTAAAAAAACATTTAGTGCATTTGTATTAGTTCGGATATTTTTATTGTTGCTTGATTATTATCTGATTTTTTGTATAGTTAAAGAGACAAAAGAGAAAAAAATGACTAATGTTGAACTTGAAGAATTGAATTATAAAAGAGAAGGATCTCGGGGAGGATTAAAATATTCTGCAATTATTGAGCATAAGGGTTTCAAAGTAATCCATTTTTTAAAAGGAGCATTTAAGGAAAAGCAGTTCTTTATTTTGTTGAAGTTATTCCTGAGGTCATTGTGGGTAGTATGGTGCATGCCTTTTGTTTTTATTTTAAGGAAAATGCCTTTCTGGGATAAATTTGTATTTGCCCGTTTGAATAAATGGGGCAAAGCAATATGTAAAATTACAAAGGTCAAATTGCATGTAATCAACAGGGAAAATGTGTCAGAGAACAAAACGTATCTTTTTACTTCAAACCATTTATCATTGCTGGATATTCCGGTTTTATCCGCTGCAATCCCCGTTAAGAATAGATATATTGCCAACAGGGATCTTGCTTGCTTTTTTATTACAAATTTATTGATAAAATTCAGCGGGAGTGTGTTGATTGGAAAAAACGATGGAAAGGAACAGATAAGGGCTTTGAAAAACATTCGACAAAGTTTACTTAGAGGAAATAATTTGATCATTTTTCCCGAATCGAACATGAGTAATGACGGCAACCTGCAAGGGTTTCAAAGGGGTGGACTTTCCGCAGCAGTCTTTGCCAATGTTCACATAATGCCGGTATACATTAAAGGAACAAGAGAAGTTTGCCCGCCCGGAGCTTTTTCCTTTGAACCCGATAAAGATGTGTACGTGGTATTTGGGGAAGAGATAGATTGTAAAAACCTGAACAGAGAAGATAAAAAAAGCATAGATATAATTGTTTATAATAAATTGAAAAAAATGAGTGAATGTGTAATTCAAGAAATATAAAACTAATTTTCAATTTTTCCTATTCTTTTTTTACTCTAATTACATTTACTCATAATTTTCTTACCTAATTTTATCTTGCTTCTCTCACTTGTTTGGCTTATTTATAACCAGCCAGACGTGATAGTTTAGAGAGACAGAGCAGGCGAACACCAGACAGCGAAATTTGAAATTAAAGATACTAGAAGCGAAGTACGAATTAGGCCCAAATTTAAATTTAGATATCAACATTAAATGCCTGTTTGTAAGCATCTTTTTATCCGTGATAGAAAAAGGTTTTTTGAAATGGGAGAAGCGACCATTGAAGATTTAGCCTTCGTAGTAAGCTCAGGCCAGTGGTCTCAAAAACACGCTGTCTTTGCCCCAGCGAGCCAAAGACAGCTCGGTTTCAGGCTTCGCTCTCCTCTCCATTCTGGAGAGGAACCATGCCCGCTTTGCCTTCAAACGGTTTTTTCAACCACTGCCCTTCGCCAAGCAACAAAGATTTAGGCAGCAGCCGAGAAGGACGAAAGGAGAATGGCGTTAAAAATCTGATTGGGAGCGAAGCCATTCCTAAAAACCAATCTAAAAGTTTTCGAATATCATGGAATAAAAGATGCTTCCTACATGTTTCGTTTATCTTGTCCTTTGGGTCGGGTATAATAATAATCTATGAGTTTGGATTTTCTAAAAGAGACCCGTGAGTTCAAGAGGCTTCTCCAGGCAGTAAGTCAGGGAGAGAAAAGTCTAAAAGTCACTGGCCTTGTTGAGCCTGCCAAGCCCTATTTTCTTGCTTCTTTAGCCCAGGAACTTGGAAAAAGAATTATCTACATCAATACTTCATCTTTTCCTCTCTCTCGTCTTCAGGAGCAGTGTCAGTTTTTTCTTGACCAATTTTCATCCTCTTTAAAACTGAAATATCTTCCTCCTCTATCAGAAAATCCTTACCAGGAGATTTTTCCTTCTCTTGATACTGTCACCTCAAGGATGCAGCTTTTTTATGATCTTATCTATAGTACTCCTCATTTGGTTATCACCAGTCTCTTTGGCCTTCTGAAGCCCTTTCCCTCTCCTCAGGACATAAAAAATTTTTTCTTGGAGCTTGAAGAGGGAGATGAAATCAGCCGTGACTTTCTTCTGAGGATTTTAAGCGAGTACGGTTATGCCAGGGAAGATTTGATAGCTTCTCGGGGAGAGTATGCCTGGAGAGGAGGAATTGTTGATATTTTTTCTCCCTGGCAGGATTTTCCTAACAGGATTGAGCTCAGCGGGGATAAAATTGTTTCCCTCCGCGAGTTTGACCCGTCTACCCAACGTACGATTCATAAAGTAGATCGTATCCTTATTCCTTGCCTTAGAGAATTTCCAAGCACTCCCCGATTTTTCCAGGAATGGGGCGAATTAGCTTTTAGAAATGAAGGAGTAAGAAGAGAAAAGGATATAAGGGAAAAAACAAATAGTTTAAAAAGTGGAGAACTTTTTCCTTCCTTTTATTTTGATTCCCTCCTTCATCAGAAACACTTTGTCCCCTTCACTCATTACCTCAAAGACTATCTCTTTATTATTGATGACTTTGAGCAGGTGGAGAAAGAGTGGGAATCAGCCCTGAAGGATTTGAACAACCAGTATTCAGACCTGAAGGCAAACTGTAAGTTTTGCCTTTCTCCGGAAGAAATTTATCCATCTTGCCTCTGGGAAGAAATAAAAGGAGAAGCTGTCATTTGTCATGAATTAGTCACACCTGGTAGGAAGCGCTCTTTTTCTTTCCCTTTCCAATCCGTACCAAAATTTGAGAATAAAATTCCTTTTTTTCTCGATTATTTAAAGAAGCTGCAGAAAGAAAGAGAGAGGTGTTTTATCTATCTTTCCAGTCAAGGCAGGCGAGAGAAATTAGCCAATCTTCTCTATCAGCATAATATTTTGTACCTGGAATCTCCAGCATCTTTTGCTTTTCCCAAGAAGGGCGAAGTTGTCCTTCTTATAGGAAGTTTTGACCATGGCTTTAGCTTCCCTAAAGAAAAAATTTCCTATTTTTCTGAGAAAGACATTTTTACGGAAGAAAGAGTTATTGTTAGCCGCCATCCGGTAAGGCCTTTCCTTTCCCATTTCCAGGATCTCAAAGAAGATGATTATGTTGTCCATACTGATTACGGTATTGGTGTTTTTAAGGGTTTAGTGAAAATGGAAGTGGATGGAAGAAAAGGAGAATTTATAGAAATTGTCTATAAGGATGATGATAAACTTTTTGTTCCAGTGGAAGACTTAAATCTTGTTCAGAAGTACTCAAAAGTCGGGTCCACGCTTCCCCCTCTCAATAAATTAGGCAGTCTTTCCTGGCAGAAAACAAAAGCCCGGACAAAAAAAGTTATTGAAAATATGACCAGGGAACTTCTCAATCTGTACGCTCAGAGAAAAGCTATCAAAGGATTCAGTTTTAGTTTGGAAGGAGCCTGGCAGTCTGAGTTTGATAGAACCTTTGAATATGAAGAGACTGAGGATCAATTGATATCCATAAAAGAGATAAAAAGAGATATGGAATCAGATTTTGCTATGGACCGTCTCCTGGTTGGGGATGTTGGTTATGGCAAGACAGAAGTGGCCATCAGATCCTCTTTCAAGGCTGTGATGGATGGAAAACAAACAGCCGTGCTCTGTCCCACCACAGTCCTGGCCAGCCAGCATTTAAAGACCTTTAGAAACAGGATGATTTTCTTTCCGGTCAAGATTGAAGCTCTGACCCGGCTTCAGACAAAGAGTCAGCAGAAGAGGATTGTTGAAGATCTAAAGAAAGGTCTGGTTGACATCGTCATTGGTACTCACCGCCTTCTTTCCAAGGATGTTGAATTTAAAGATTTGGGTCTTTTGATTATTGATGAAGAACAGAGATTTGGGGTAAATCATAAAGAAAAAATAAAGAAGATGAAGGCTAACATCGATGTTTTAACTATTACGGCTACACCTATTCCTCGAACATTGAATTTTTCTCTTGCCGGCCTCAGAGATATAAGTCTTATTGAAACTCCTCCCAAGGACAGGTTAGCTATCCATACGGTTGTTACTCATTTCAGTCCCAGGCTTATAGCTTCTGCCATAAAAAGGGAATTAAACCGAAAAGGTCAAGTCTATTTTATCCACAACAGGATTGAAGACATTGATAAATATACCCGCTTGATAAAAAAATTAGTACCCCAGGCAAAAGTGGCTGTTATCCATGGAAGAATGTCCGGTTTAATCATGGAGAAGAGGATGATTGATTTCATCAACCAGAAATATAATGTCTTGGTTTCCACGACAATCATCGAAAACGGCATTGATATTCCTTTGGTAAACACCCTTATTGTTGACCGAGCAGACCTTTATGGCCTGGCTCAGCTTTACCAGCTTCGAGGCAGAGTCGGACGCTCATCACGACAGGCTTTTGCCTACTTCCTTGTTCCTCCTTTTGTTGAACTTACTCCGCTTGCCAGAGAAAGGCTAAAGGCACTTCAGGAATTCAGTGAGTTAGGCTCAGGCTTTCGTTTGGCGGCTAAAGATTTGGAGATAAGGGGTGCCGGGAATTTATTAGGGGCACAGCAGCATGGTTACATGGAAGCAGTGGGCTTTGATTATTTTATGTTTCTTTTAGAGCAGACAATCAGAGAGCATAAAGGAGAGAAAGTGGAGAAGATCAAGAGCAATATCAACTTAAAGGTTGATATTAAGATTCCTGAAGATTATCTTCCTCAGATAAACCTGAGACTTAACTTTTACAAAAGAATCTCTTCAGCAGACAGCATAGAAGAAATAGAAAAAATTAAAGAGGAAATAGAAGATCGATTAGGTCCTCTTCCTTTTTCTGTTAAGAATCTCCTCAGGTATGGTGTTATTAAATTTTTGGCTCAAAAGCTTAAAATCAAAGCTATTGACCGACTGGGAAGCCGGATTATTTTTAAGTTTTTCCCTACCACTTCTGCGGAGTTAGGGAAAATGACGCGGCTGATAGAGAAGTATTCAGGGTCTCTTACTCCCCAGGGTGTTTTGAGCCTTTCCCTTCCTGTTGTAGGCGAAGCAAAAATAATGGATGAAACCATATTCATCTTGAAGGAGTTATTTGTATGTAATATAATGGTTTGAATTTGAAAAAGATGAATTATCGAAAGCGTAGAACTTCCTTTATCATTTCTCTCCTCTTGGGTCCATTTTTTTTGCTTTGGTTAAGCTGCGGTCAGGAGAAACCTCAGGAAACTTCTCCAGGTTTTAATCTTAAAGATCCTCAGAAAATTAATAATATCATCCTTGAAGTTGAGGATACACTCTATTTTAATTCTGATTTTGAAAAGTATATTCGCAGTATAGTAGGAAACAACCAGAATGACCTGACTATTTCTTCTTTAGGCAGTCTTTATGATAAGTTTGTAGACGAAAGGATACTTCTTAAGGCGGCCAGAAATAAGGAAATTTCTCTTACCTGGGAGGAGAAAAAAGAATATTTGGCAAAGTTGACCAATGAATTCAGGCCTGAAGAGAAGGAAGTATCCTTGAAGGATTTAGACACTCAGATTCTTTTTGATAGGCTGTTGATAGTGAAATACACTTATCTGGTTGTAGAAGACATAGAGGTAACAGAGAAAGAGATCAAAGAACATTATAATCTTCATAAAGGAGAATTTCTGCAGGCTGAGAGAGTAAAAGTTAGCCAAATTCTGGTCAAAACAGAGGATGTAGCCATCGAGATCTTGGATAAAGTGAAGAAATCATCAGAAGAAGAATTCAGAAAAATTGCTCAGGCCTATTCTATTGGCACAGAAGCATCCAAAGGCGGAGACATGGGATGGTTCGAAATAGGGCAGCTTCCTTATGAAATGGAAAAAGTTATTTTTTCGTTAAAAGAAGGAGAGTTGAGTCAAGTTGTAGAGTCTTCTTATGGCTATCACATTTTCAGATTGGATAAGAAATATGGACCTGAGATAGTTTCTTTGGAAAAAGCTTCGCCAGGTATAGAATTAAAACTTTTAGAACAAAAAATTAATAAGGCAATGAGTCAGCACATAGAAGAGCTGAAGAAAAGTTTCAACTGGAAGTCTCATCCTAATAATTTACCCTTCCCCTATGAGAGGAAAGTCCCATGAAAAAAAAGACAATTATTTTTGTATTCATTTTGGTATTTAATACAGTAGCATTTCTGGGTAGTGAGGAAATCATCGAAGAGATTATTGCTGTGGTTAATGATGATATCATTACCCGCTCTGAATATGAAAATCATTATGTAGCTTTTACTCAAATGCTCAGGGCTCAATTTGAAGGGGATGAATTTACAAAACAGCATAACCTGATGAAAAAAACCCTTTTGGAGAATATGATAAGAGATCTTCTTATTCTCCAGATAGCCAGGGAGAGAGGGATTGATGTCAGCGAGCAGGTAAAGCTTAACATAGAAAATATAAAGGAAGAGGCCAGTCTAAACTCAGATGAACAATTGATGCGGGAACTCCAGAAGCAAGGCATAAATTTTAGTGAGTGGAAAAGACAAATGGAAGAGGATCTTCTCAGGCGATCCATTATTTTTAACGAAGTCGATAGAAATATTGTCCTTGACGATTCAGAAATCGTCAGCTATTACAAGCTTCATCCAGAGAAGTTTACCGAGCCTCCAGAGTATAAGCTCAGAGCGATCTATCTTTCCCATGAAGGAAAAAATAAAGAGGAGCTCGAATCGAAGAAGGAAGAAGTTAGTCAAAAGCTTCAAACAGGAGAAAAAATTAGTGATTTGGCAGCTCAATATTCTGAGGGGCCGGAGAAGGAACTTCAGGGTGATTTAGGGAGTTTTAAGAAAGGAGAGCTTGCTAAGAATTTAGAACAGGCCGTGGAAAAATTAAATCCAGGGGAAATTACTCCTTGGCTTGAGACTAAGAATGGTTGGTATTTGATTAAACTTGAGGAGAAAAAGGAGAGCCGTTTAAAAGCCTTTGAGGAAATTAGGAAAGACATCGAGAAAGAGTTATTTTCAGAAAGAAAGCAAAAAAAGCTTGAAGAATTTTTAAAAGAACTTAGAGAAAAAAGCTATGTAAAAATTCTTAATCCCAATCCCATGGATTTATAATTCTATAAATCCATCCATCCTGGATTATTCACGAGTCGAGGTTGCCGCAGGTGCGAGGCGTGGCGGATGAAGCTGTGGTCGTCCACCGCAAGTCGGTCACAACGAAGCAGATGCGGCGAGTTCGGCTCGCCCAAAGGGTAAAAAATGTCGATTATTAATAGAAAGAACACAAAAAACGAAGTATTCAGAGTGATTTCCCGTAAAATCAAGGTAAGACTCTGATATTGCTTTTGTTATAATAAACATCGACATTTTTTATGAATAGTTCAGGATAACTGTTGATAGCAAATGGCTGATTTAGGTGATAAAGATGGCTGCAGCTATAGCTGTTGTCCATAGTCCCTTTTGGCCTTTAGTTGTTTGGGTGATATTTTTTGTGGTGACAACAACATTTTCAGAGATTTGATAGATATTTTTTTTCTCATTCCAGATTTGGTTCGTATCAAAATTGATGCCGAGATTAATGCCAAGAGTAGTAGCCAGCATATAAGCCGCCAAATCTTCTGCATACTCACCTGCTTCTATTTCATTCTGCCCGAAACTATGATGTTCTGAGAGGTAGCCATAGTGGTTGGGATTATTGGGAAGGGCCACTCCGACAGAGGCAGAGATCAACCGGTGGGCTTCATCAGTGGAGTTTTCACTCATCACTAAAAAGACAATCTGACCTGGATTGAGAAGCTTTAGCCCTTCTTCTCTTGTCATCAAGCGGCAGCGGGGAGGGATAATGCTTGAGGTTTTCACTAAATTGAAAGGAGCTATACCGGCTTCGCGCAGAGCTTGCTCGAAACTGGCTAATTTTTCTTTATGCTGTCCCTTTCCTTTTGTTAAAAAAAAACGGGAAGGAATAATTGAGTTCATAGATTTCCTTTTACTGAGATACCTTTATTCTATTTCTTTTTTTTCGGGACCTACTGGATCTGGTTCTTTGAAATCTATTTTCTTAGAGATTTCCCATTCTCCTAACAGGGCGAATTGGGAACCTTTTGACTGGGCAAAGAGCTTAACAAAAACGGTTCTCCAGCGAGGATTATTTTTAAAGGAATTCAGGCTTTTTCCTTCTACTCCATAGCCGCTTTTTAAAGTAATGACATCGCTTAATTCTCCTGGTATAACAGGATCGTTTCGTATGGCAGCCAAGAAACAAGTTCCCAGACTTTCATAGTCATCCTTGAACCTGTAAATAGCGTTAAAATTTATGTAGCGGAGAGGTTTTTCAGTAATATTTTTTACTCTAAAGGAAATAGCAGGAACAAGTATCAATTTTGGAGGCCAAGGCTGATAATATTTTGACATCCATTTGGTTTCCATATCAATAATTTCTATGGAAGCTTCGAGTTTTTCAGAAGACATTGTTTCCATTAATTGACACCCTGATTTTTGAAGGATAAAGAATAAAATCAAAGCAGCTACAATGACAATTAATAAGAACAACCATCTTTTCATCACAATCCTCCTTCGTAATTTAATATAATTAATGTTGGGGATTTATAAGGATTTCTTTTTGCACATCTAACAATTTTATCTCTTTTTTGCTCGGTTCTTATCTCCTAACATTCTTTGTTTTTTATATCATAACCAAAAGTAAGCGTCAATTGCGGAAGCAGGAAATAAAATGCTGATTCTGGTTCCATCTTTGCTTTTGCTCGAATTTTCGAGTGAGTATTAAAACCACGATACCTCAAGAGAAAAATTAATATTTTTTATGTAATTTCATCCGATTAAGTAGATGATGATTGGATTCTTTCGCCTTTTCTTGTTTTTACCGGACGACAGGGATTTCCTACTGCAATACAGTCTGAAGGAATATCATTGACAACCACACTGCCTGCACCAATAATTGATCTATCACCAATATTAACTCCAGGCAGGATACAGACTCCCATGCCAATCCAGACGTCCTCTCCAATAGTAATTGGTTTCTTAACCCACTTGGTCATGCTGATTTTTTTTTCATCAAATTCGTGATCAGCAGTATGAACCATAGAGTAGGGGCCCATACCTGAGTTGTTCCCTATCTTCAAACCACCATAACCGTTGACATATACTCCATGATTAAAACAGACATTGTCCCCCATCTCAATATTGTCTGCGTTTAGCCAGATAATCTTATCGATGTAATAGCAGTTTTTCCCTACTTTCTTGGCATCATTGGGTCTGAAATAGATTATCTCTTTAGTTGTTTCAGTAATTTTCACATTACCCTCCAAAGAATTCAATTGAGAATTGTTTTATAAAAGTTATAGATTTTTCCGATATTTCCTCTGATGGTAAAGGAGAATCTTTTTTGAAGCACCGATTTTCTTATGCTGTTCACTTTTGGATGTTGTAAATCATTTTTAAGATGTTTCAAATCTTTAATAATTATTCCAAGGTTGTTTTTTTCAATGAACTCTTTTTGTGTTTTATGAGGAAAGGATAAAACAGGAAGTCCAGCAGATATATATTCCATTGTTTTATTGGCGAGTACTGTATCAGTATGGATTTTATTAATTTTAGTATTAAATCCAGCCCAACCAAAATTATATTGAGTTATTTCTGATAATAACAATTTTGATGGTAGATTCCCGTGGTAATGAATGAATTTGTTCTCTAAAGCTAAATTTCTGTAAGTGGCATTCTCTCTTGAAGCATAGATATGGATATTAATTCCTTGATTACCAATTTCTTTAAAAATATTTAAAAGATCGTAATGGCCGTCATTGTAATTGTCCAAATGCCCTTCGTAGACTATGTGTATCTTTCCGGTTTTATAAGAAAGTTTTTGTTTTAAGGATACAGGTATCATATCTTTTAAAACGAAATTTGGGAATACCAGATATCTTTGGGAAGCGAAATTATATTTTTGGCGAATAAGAGAGATTATTTCTTCCGAAACCGTGATAATTCCTTTACTCTGTTCAATGGCTATCCTTTCCTGATCGACAAGATGTTGATATTTAAACTTGATTCGATTTATACCATCATTGTAAGGGGTGTTTCTGATAGAGATCAGATCATGAATATCATGGATTATAGGTAATTTATTTCCCAAACAATTTATTGCTGCTACTGTTAAATCATCAGGAGCATTATGACTATGAATTAAGTCTATATTTAGTTTAGCCACTATATCTGAAAGAATATTTGTTTTTGGAATATTTTTCAGTTTTATCCAGTGGCAGAATAATTCATCTCCTGCTCCATAAAGCTGAGTCAAGGTTTTTCCATAATATCCAAAAGATAGTTTTATGTTTTTTTCGTATTTTTTCAGACCTTGGGCATATTTCAAGGCGCGGATACAGGGCTGTTCTTGTAAAAAAAGAATATTCATAATTATTTAACCTGCCATAAGTTTTTTTATTGTTTGTTGAAAAGTGTTAAAAGCCTAGTCACTAAATGTGCAAAAGGCTACCTTTTCAACGCTGATTTTTCCTTCTTTTTACTTATATCACAGCAAAAAAATAAGGTCAAAATATGAAAAGATAAAGGGGAAATCTTTTTTTACAAAGTTGATTTTTGCATTCACTTGAGATTTAGGTTATTTTGATGAGAGGATGAAAGAAAAAGTCCTGCGTTATAATCTGTATCTTGGCCTTTTTATTCTTGTTTTTTCCGAATTTCTTCTTTTTCTCAAGGTTCCTTTCATGAAAACCTGGTTTTTTAGTTTTGCCTGGTGGTCTTTCATTTTAATAATAGATAGTCTGAATTTCAGAAGAAGGAAGAATTCTCCTCTTTTTGACTCTGTGAATAATTTTCTTTTTATGGCTTTTATTTCTGTTTTTGTCTGGCTGATTTTTGAACTCTTTAACCTGAGATTGAGAAACTGGTTCTACCATGACCTGCCTCATTCATATTGGGAAAGATGGCTTGGTTTTTTTATTGCTTTTGCTACTGTCATTCCTGCTATGTATGAACTTTCCCTGCTCATCGGAAGTTTTTTCAGGGAAAAGAAAATTACGTTATTTAAAATAAGAGTTACCTCCTCTCTACTAAAGACAAGTATTTTTATTGGAGTGGTTTCAGTAATTTTGATCCTTGTCTGGCCACGAATTTTTTTCCCTTTGGTCTGGCTCTGTTTCATTTTTCTTTTAGAACCTCTTAATTATTGGCTAAAAAACAGGTCTTTTTTGAGAGATTTAACTGAAGAAAAATGGAACAATATTTTGAGCTGGCTTTTGGCTGGATTTATAGCAGGCCTTTTGTGGGAATTGTGGAATTTCTGGGCAGGCTCCCACTGGCAGTATTCCTTTTCATATCTGAATTTTTGGAGGGTGTTTCAGATGCCTGTTTTTGGTTATGGTGGTTTTCTTTTCTTTGCCTTAGAGATCTTTGCCCTTTATCAATTTCTTTCTGTTTTGTATAAAAAAATACAAAGAAGGGTTATTCTTAAAAGATTTATTTTTGTATTTTTGCTTTTATTTTATGCAGCCTGTTTTTATTTAATCGATACCTTCAGCCTCCAACAGTAACTTTCTTATTCGTTTCTGTCAGCGGACAATCTGGGAAGCGAAAACAAGCTCTGAATTGTATTCTTTTACAAGATATATGTTTTTCCTTAGAACCCGCAGGGTTTTTTTTGAAGGATGGCAGATGCCTATAGCATAACCTTTTTCCTGGGCTTGGCAGAGAAGTTCAATCATCTTTCCCTTTATGTAATTTTCATCTTTTTTAAAATCGAGAAAAACATGACGACGGGCTGAAGGAATTCCCATTTCTTGAGCTAAACTAAAAGCGATGGATTTGCTAGTAGTCATGCTGTCAATAAAAAAGAGATTCATTTCTTTTATACCCTCAAGAATAGGGCGCATGAGAATTTTATCTGCAGTAATTTTTGAGCCCTCATGGTTGTTAACTCCAATAATGTAAGGAACCCGGTTAAGATTTTCTTCTAAAGTTTCTTTTACCTCTTCTTCACTCATTTCAGAGAGGATAAGTCCCCCTTCCTTCTTCTTTCCCTGATCGTTAGTTGATTGAAGAGGGAGGTGAAGCATTATTTCCAGGCCGTTTTCATGAGCGATTAAAGCTGTTTCCCTATCATAAAGACTGAAAGGGAGAATGGAGATTGTGAAAGGCTCTTTCATAGAAAGAATCTCTTTTAAGGCCTTCAAACTGTAGCCCATGTCATCGATGATGATGGCAACTTTATTTTTTCCCGGCTTCCTAAAAGTATCTTTCTCTTTTTCTAAACTTTCTTTTTTTTCTTTATAACAGGAAAAAAGGATAATCAGATTTTCCTTGTCTTTGGCTTCAATCTCCCACAGGTAAAAATCTCTTTCTGTGCCTAAATGTTCGTCTTTTTTGAGCACAGATATGCTGGTTTCCTCGAGTTCTTTTTTCAGATTGTCTTCGAGCTCGATGTACTTTTTTAAAGAAAGCTCAACCTTCAGGTGGAGAATGTTTTTTTTGTCTCTGTATTCCTGGATGTTATGAGATGTTATTCCATAAGAAGTTAAGCTTGTGAGGATAATCTCTCTCAGTCTCTCCTGGGAAGATAAAACTTTCTTTTTTACCTCAAACAGGGAGAAAAATAATGATTTGTCTCCCTTCTGCCAGTTAAAATAGTCTAAAGTTAGGACTGATAATAGGGCAAGGAAAGAAAAGAGAAGAAAAAAAAAGGCGGGAAGAGTTTTAAGCCGTTTTCCCTTAAGAGGGCTGGTTTTTTGCATGTATTAGGTGTTATTGAGAATATCGAAAGTTTTATTAAGATATGTTTTATAGCTTTGATCTGCTACATCAATCTTTACTTCAGGCTCTACTCCTTTTTCCCATAATTTTTTTCCTGACTTAAGATGAAAAATACCCGTGGTTAAGAGTAAGGCACTGCCATCTTCAAGAGAGAAAAGTTTCTGCTTTGCTGTTAGACCTAAAGTGGAAACTCCGATAATTTTTGTCTGACGCATTTCTTGCAAAACTGCGACAACAATTTCTGCTGGTCCTAAGGTGGCTTGATTGACCCAGATAACCAGAGGTAATTTTTCTAAAACAGCTTCTTCAGGAGAGGAGAGGACTTCTTTTGCGCCGTCATTTTTTTCAAAGTAGCCTATTCTATCTGCTTCTAAAAAGAGATTGATAAGTTTCAAAGCCTCGTCAATATCACCTTCATGACAGTTCCTCATGTCTAAAATTAAAGTTTTTTTTGATGATTTTATGGTCGGCACTATTTCTTTCTTAAGCATCTTTACGCAAGGGGAATAGAGGTGATGTATTTTTAAAATTCCACTCGTGCTCTCAACATCAGAAAAGGAATAAGACTTTTCAAAAAGAAGCTTTCTTTCAAGGCTTACATTGAGACTTTTGCTTCCCCTAAAAATCTTGAGCTCCAGGTTTTTTTTATCCTCGTTTTTAAGATAAAGATTTGCTTCAACAAGGCTCATTATCAAGGTTGATTTATTATCTAAAGTGCTGATAGTATCGCCTATTTTAATCCCTTTTTTTTCTGCCGGGGAATTTTCTTTAACTCCAATAACCATGGTAAAGGAACCATACCTTTTAGAAATGATAATTCCTGTATCTTTTAGAGGTGCTTTTTTTTGCTGGGAGTACTTGGCTACATTCTCCTTGTCTAAATAGCTGGAAAGAATATCCAGGGAATCGACCATCCCTTTCAAGGCTCCCTTCATTGTTCTTTCTGGATCTGCTTCTTTAAGGTAATCCCTTTTGACGAGGCCAATAACATTTCCCAACAGCTCGAAACTTTTATAAGGAGATATTTTTGATGTACCCCCAGGCAAAAAGCCTCTCTCTAAAAGAAAGAAAAGAGATACTGTTATCAAGATTATGGTCAGGAGCAATCTTTCTTTTTTTATTGTCATTTTTTAGCCAATTGGCTTTGATTTTATCATCTTCTTTTCAGCCATTGCAAGGGATTAAGACGTTTTGTTTTGTCATGGATTTCAAAATAGAGGGTAGTTTTGAATAATTAAGATCGTGTCCTCAGAATTCTCCCCACAAAATCTTTACTTCCTCTGAAATCCCTGATTATAAAACCTCACAAATATTTAAAGTGTTAGATATACAGATTGTAATATAACATGGATATTGATAGGATATTACTGCATTTTCAGTGTTATAAGGTATGAATTCACTAATTTAAACGTTATTTAGGCTGCTATTTTCACATTTTAATGCATACAGTATATTAATTGTTATCCTATTCAAAACGGCTGTTAGTCCTTGAACAAGGAACTTGTGAACGATTAGGGAGATCAATAACTCTTATTCTATCACAATCTGGAACATGGATTATACAATACTAGATGCCTCAAATGACTTCGCAGATCTCTCCAATAGTCTGGGAAGGTTTAAGAAAGAATTATGCAAGGAACTGAATCTTGATTTCAGATCACAGGATTTTAGACTTGTCTTCTTGGATACTATTCAACAGTATTTGCTATCATTGACATCTTACATTAGAGCTTTTGCAGAATTACAGCAGCTTGTTTCGACAGATGAGTTCCTAAATATTTTGAATGTAGGAATAAACACCATAGAAGAATCAAGAATTATATACAAGTTTCCTATTGAGTCTTTAGTCACAATGACACACTTTCAGATTGACTCTTTCTTAGGAGAAATATGTAGGTTAAAAGGAAGTCCACAAACAGGCTTCTATAAGAGAATGAAAATGGTTTTAGATGAAATTGAGATAGATACTGGAAAAAAGGAAGAGTATCAAAACATATTACAGTGTCTGGCATTTTTTAGAAACTCTTTCCATAACAAAGGTTTTCACTCAATCTATAAGGGGAATTGGAAAGACGGAATTGAGCCCGCAAAGGGTGAAATTGACAGCAAGTTTGCAGCTGAAGAATCAACGATTGTATTCAAACACAATGAAGTTATAACCTACAATTGGAGAAGTGCCTATTTGCTAATTAAGGAATCTGTTGAAAGCATCAGATTTCTGATAAAGGCATTGAATGTACAGTAAGAAGACTGAAAAACAGACGAAATGATAACAACCAAATGCACCTGAAACCTTCCTTCGGTCGATTCAGGTGATTTAGAGTATTAAATTGCCAATTGACTGAAATATGAGAATGTGTGTTCCAAAATCCTTGTTATCCTAGACTATGGTGGGGACGAAAATTCGAAAGGATCCGTATAGGAATTCCGCAACACTATATAATTTTACTGTTGGACCGCTTAATGCTGTCTTGAAGCGAGAGCGAATAAAACTTGCTCCCCCAATCCGGGGTATGAAGGTTTTAGACGTTGGTTGTGGAACTGAATCTGATTTAGAGCTATATGGTCAAGCTGGATGTGAAGCATATGGAGTTGACCTATCTCCGGCAATGTTGAAAGTAGCACAAGAAAAATTGCGTGATTCTGCAGATTTACGTCTGTGTGATGCAGCACAACTGCCATTCCAGGAAAATTTTTTTGATCTCGTTCTATCGACGTATACTTTACATGAAATCCCGTACGAGAAAAGATCATCAGTCATTCTCGAAATGATGCGTGTAATAAAAGGGAATGGACGGCTTTTGCTAACAGATTTTCATCCAGGCCCCTTTCGCTTCCCGGATGGGTGGATTAACAGAGTACTTATTTGTATTCTGGAGGTCATGGCCGGCCGTGAACACTTAAATAATGGCCTAGATTTTGTTAGAAGAGGGGGATTGCAGGGACTGATTAAGCCTTATCATTTAAAAATCGAAGAAACGGCGATAGTAAATGGCGGAAATATCGCATTTTTTCTGCTTAGTACTTGATAGATGCATTTTGCATCGCATACCCGCGATGGTAAAAGAAATGACTATTGACAATCTAACCTCTCGTTGGAGCGGACTGCGAAGCAACTTCTGGTTTGGAAAGGCAGGACGCGTTAGAATGACTGGGTGAGAATTGTTTCGGCGCAGCTTACCCCAGACGTTAGCTGGAGAAAGGGAATAGAATCAATGTATGTATTAAGATACGAAAGACCAGAAGATATTTCAGATATTCGTAGAGTTCACGAGGCTGCTTTCGAAACTAAAGCCGAAGCGGATCTCGTTGATGCTCTGCGTAATAAAGACGCACACATAATTTCCATCGTTGCAATTGAAGACACTAAAATAATCGGACATATTCTTTTTTCTCCTGTTACTATTGAGAATGATGGATCATTTATTCCTGTATTGGGGCTTGCTCCAATGGCTGTGTTGCCCGAATATCAGAGGAAAGGAGTTGGATCTAAATTAGTTGAAATGGGATTAGATGAATGTCTGAAGAAAGACTATGCAGCAGTAGTTGTCTTAGGACATCCTGAATATTATCCTCGATTTGGGTTTGTACCATCTATTAAATATAACATAAGATCAGAATATGATGTCCCTCCTGAAGTCTTTATGGTCAAGGAGTTAAGATTTGGAGCATTAACAGGCATATCAGGAATTGCGAAATATCATGAAGCTTTTGCTGAACTATAGACAGCAGCTAACAAATCATTGCACCCAACCCCAATTCTGTTGCGTTCTAGGCGGCGGGTTAATTTTAGCGTTAGGTACGCCCAATATAAGCATAGATAATAGAATACAAAAGATCATAATTTGCTTGTAATCTTTTTAAAATCTATTATTAATCATGATCATCTTTAGATTTTACAGAACGTATATGTTTTATTCCCCTTTTGCAAAAAATTGAAAAATCCGCTGCTTGTCAGAGCTGATATAATTTCCTCTTTTTTAAGATGATGGTCGCTGACCAATAAGGTCCCCTCTGGTTTTAATACTCTGGAAAGCTCTGCTAAAACGGCATCTGGATTCCTTAACTCATGAAAAACATCATAGAGAAGAACAACGTCAATGCTCAGGTTTGGCAACCCCGTGGCACAATCAGAGGAAATGGTCTCTATATTCTGAAGTCCCTCTTTTAAGGATTTCCTTTTTACACTCCGGATTGCAAACGGATGAATATCAAGCGCATACACCTTTCCTGACTTGCCCACTAATCTGGCTGCAGCCAGGGAAAAACTTCCCGGACCGCAGCCAAAATCGAGCATCTGATATCCCGTCTTTAATTTTGCTTCCTGCAGTATCTTTGCCGGAGGCAAAAAGAAATCCCTGAAGCGGAAAAACAAAGACATGAGTTTAAAATGTCGATCACTCATTGGTTCAGTCAATTGGTTCCTCATTCCTCGCTCTTTTTTTCCTTTTGTTCTTCCATTCGGCGGAGATAGTCTTCAAAGGCGTCCTTGCCCTCATCATGCCAGTACTGTTTATAGTGTTTCCAACCTTTAATCATCTGATCGTCATCTTTTTTTATGCCGATAAAGTTGTGCCATTTGTCGTGAATTCTGCGGGGGAAGTGGTTAGACGGGTCTTTATGGTGGGGGCCAAATCCACCGAAGAGAAGCTTAAATAACACCACAATACCGAATGCCTGCCAGTATGTGATTTCTGTGATTCCAAAAAGAGAAGGCATAAGCCAGTTCCAGAGAATCTTTACCAGTAAACCAAAGACAAGCGCAAACACAACCGCAAAAGCTACTCCGACAAGCGTCATCCCGATGATACGAAGTACTTTTGATCCTCGATGAGGTGAAAATTCACCCTGCGTATTGACATAACTCTTTTCCATTTGTTTCCTCCTATAAATTAATTAAACTAACCCGGTTAGTCTTTGTCTTATTTTTTGCAAAGCCCGTGATTTCCTGGCAAGCAGGGTTCCTATTGGAATTTGCCATTGTTGAGAAAGTTCGCGGAAAGAATGGCCCTCAAATTCTGTAGCAATTATAACAGCTCTCTGTTTGGCATTGAGAGAATCAATTGCCTGGAAGACATACTCACGGATTTCTTTCTTTTCTATCTCACGGGCTGTGTCGTAATGTTTATCCTGTATCAAATCAGAAAGAGATGTTACATCTTTCTTCTTTCTTAAAACATCAATCACCCTGTTGCGCAGGGATTGATAGATATAAGCGGAAAGATTTTCAATCGGTATGGTAAAATCAGCCTTGTTAAAAATATTCAACATAACGTCCTGGACAATGTCCTCGGCATCACGCTCGGCAGCATCATCTATCAGGTGCCGCACGTAGCGAACCAGTCTTTTATATTCTGTGCGAAAGAATTCGGTTATTTTGTGCATGGAAGTTCTTTTCCCAATTTTTACTCATATATATGTAGACGTGCAAGTCCAATTTTTATTGCAATGTAAATTTAAACTGGAATTTTTAATTAGCTAAGAATAATTGAAATGCTTATTATTGAGAAGACTTTAGACAACGGATGAGAAACTAATACAACGTTCCCTAAATAATGTTACAAAAAATTGTCATTGCGAGCGATAGCGAAGCAATCTCTAAATAGTTGCAATTAAATGAGATTGCCGTGTCGCTTCGCTCCTCGCAATGACAAAATATAATGTATTGTTATTTTGAAAACGAACTACTAGTATCTTTTAAAAAAGTGTTTAAGCTAAAACTAGTGCTAAATACTTCAGGTTGTATAATATTTATTGTTTGCTTTTCCTTTTTTTGAGGAATTTCTCTATGAACTGGATGTTATAGTCTCCTTTGATAAAGTTCGAATTGGAGAGTATGCTCAGATGAAGGGAAAGGTTTGTTTTTATCCCTACAATTGTTGTCATCTCTAAAGCAGTTAACATTTTTTTAATAGTCTCTTGCCGGGTAGGAGCTATAGCCACAATTTTAGCTACAAGGGAGTCATAGTCTGCTGGAATTTGCCAACCATCGTAAGCTGCAGAGTCGACGCGAATTCCTTCTCCTCCTGGCAACACCAAAAAGTTAATCTTTCCAGGTGAAGGGATGAAGGTTTCAGCATCTTCGGCATTAATCCGGCATTCAAGACTGTGCCCCCTTATTTCTAGTTCAGATGAGAAGGACAGTTTGGCCCCGGCTGCTATCTTTATTTGTTCTTTTATCAAATCAATTCCATAAATCATCTCTGTAATAGGATGTTCCACTTGGACTCGAGTGTTTGCTTCCATAAAGTAGAATTTTTTTTGTTCATCTACCAGGAACTCAAAAGTTCCAAGACTCTGGTAGCCAAGAAAATGGGCAGCATCCTTGACAGCTTTTCTCATCTTTTTCCTCAATTTTTCATCAATAAAGGGAGAGGGAGTCTCTTCCAGGAGTTTTTGGTATTTTCTTTGGATGGAACATTCTCTTTCGCCTAAGGCCACAATGTCGCCTTTCTTGTCGCCGATTACTTGAATCTCTATATGACGAGCATTAAAAATATATTTTTCCAGATAAAGAGAGGAATCGCCGAAAGCAGCACTGGCTTCCCTCTGGGCTATTGGAAACTGCTCTTCCAATTGGGTAACAGAATGAGCAATTCGCATCCCTTTTCCTCCTCCTCCAGAAACTGCTTTCAGGATGACAGGAAAACCTATTTTCTGAGCAAATTTTTTAGCTTCAGAAAAGTCTTGGACAATTTTATCGCTTCCAGGAATAACGGGTAATTTAGTTTTTTTAATCTCTTGACGGGCTCTGTTTTTGTCTCCTAAAAGTCTCATCAGAGAGGCTGGGGGACCGATAAAAGTTATTCCCTGCGTTTGGCAAATTTCTGGAAATCGAGGGTTTTCTGCTAAAAAGCCATAACCTGGATGAATAGCATCTGTTTTGGTGATTTCAGCTGCACTCAATATATTAGGGATGTTTAAATAGCTTTCAGAGGTTTTGGCAGGCCCGATACATATTTTTTCATCGGCAAGCATGGGAGGGAGAGAATTTCTGTCTGGCTCAGAATAAACAGCTACTGTCTTAAACCCCAATTCTTTAGCAGCACGAATAATACGTAAGGCTATTTCGCCTCGGTTTGCTATCAAGATTTTTGAGAACATATGGGTTATTTGATAGGTTGGATGGCGAATAATTTTTGCCCGTATTCTATGGCTTTTCCGTTTTCAACGTAGGTTTCCTTTAAGATGCCTTCCACGTCAGACTCGATTTCGTTCATTAATTTCATAGCTTCGATAATACAAAGGACTTGATTCTTTTTTACTTCTTCTCCGACTTCGACAAAAGGAGGAGAGGAAGGATCAGGAGCCTGGAAAAAAGTGCCCACCATGGGAGAAGTGATGTAATGAAGATTATTCTTTTTATTTTCTGAAGGGGCCTCTTGAGGTTCTAAAACTTCCCTTTCTTCTAAATTTGGAGAAGGCTGGACAGGGGGAAGAGGTTGGCTCTCAGAAGAAGATATATTCCTGCTGATTTTTATTTTAACTCCTTCAACTTCTATTTCAAAATGAGATAGATTTTTTTCTTCCATAAGCATAATGATTTTGTTTATTTCTTTATAATCAATTTTTGAACTCATTTTTTATCTCCTCTGAAACAGCCCATGAATTGAATTGTTTTTTGTCCATTTTTAACTCGAGAAAATTTAGTAATACCTTAATCTCATAGAAAATAAATGTCAAGTTTTAAGGTTTGACTTAAAGATATAGTTTCCCTTATTATTTTGAATGCAAGCTAATAATAACGCAATTAGTGAAGTGACATTGCGAGCGACCATCGGGAGCGTGGCAATCCTACCATATTAAGACGAGATTGCGGAGCCTGTTCCGAGTAAAGCGAGGAATCTCGTTCCTCGCAATGGCACTTCATTAAATGCATTTGTATTAGGAATAGAGGAAGAAAGTAAAAATGCTTGATCAATTATCAAACCGTTTACAGAAAGTGATAAAGTTTCTTCGTGGCGAAGGGAAAATTACTGAAAAAAATATGGCAGAGGCCTTACGGATGATGCGTCTGGCTTTGCTTGAAGCTGATGTGAACTACAAAGTAGCTAAAGATTTTATTGATAGAATCAGAGTCAAGGCTTTAAATGAAGAAGTTCTCTCAAGTCTTAATCCTACTCAGCACATTATAAAAATTGTAAGAGATGAGCTTACTTTTATTTTAGGTCAAAAGGCTCAACCTTTACAGTTTTCAAGTACTTCTCCCTCCATCTTCATGCTGGTTGGGCTTCAAGGTTGTGGAAAAACAACCACTTGTGGCAAATTAGCTAATTGGCTTTTGAAACTCAAGAAAAACCCTGTTTTAGTTTCCGTCGATTTAAAAAGACCAGCTGCTCAAGACCAGTTAAAACAGATATCCCAAATGCTCAATCTTCCTTTTTATGAAATGACCAAAGAGAAAATTTCATCTCCCCAAAAAGCTTTAAAAGAACTGGTCAATTATGCCCAAAAAAGAGGTTTTGACTCCCTTATTGTTGATACTGCTGGAAGACTTCATATAGATAAGGAGTTTATGGAAGAGCTTCGGCTGGTCCGAGACATACTCAATCCAGGGGAAGTTATTTATGTTGGAGATTCAATGACTGGACAAGATGCTGTAAAAAGTGCCCAGATCTTTAATGAAAAAATTGGTGTGACTTCTGTCATTTTAACTAAATTGGATGGTGATGCCAGAGGGGGAGCGGCCTTATCTATTGTTTCAGTTACCGGTAAACCAATAAAATTTATGGGCTTGGGAGAAAAATTTGACAAGCTCGAGATTTTCCATCCAGACCGGATGGCCTCTCGAATACTTGGTATGGGTGATATCCTGAGTTTGGTAGAAAAGGCTGAACAAGAGGCTGATTTAAAAGAGGCAGAAGAGTTAGCCAGAAAGTTGAGTAAACAAGAATTTACCCTTCAGGATTTTAAAAAACAATTGGTTCAAATGAAAAAATTGGGTTCTTTTTCCCAAATCTTGGGTTTATTGCCTAAAGGAGGGCCTTTCAAGAACATCTCTAAAATTAACATAGATGATAAAAAATTTATTTACTACGAGGCCATTATAAACTCCATGACACCCCAGGAAAGGGAGAATCCTAAGCTAATCAGCGGTAGCCGGCGCTCTCGAATTGCCAAGGGAAGCGGTAGGCCTGTCAATGAAGTTAACCAGTTATTGAGGCAGTTTTTTGAAATGAAAAGAATGATGAAAAAATCTCAATTCCAAAAGCTTCTTTCTTCCTTTCCCCCATTATCTCGTTAAAATCAGTTGACTTAAGAGCAAAATTCAGATATTATCTTTTTTCATTCTTAAAGGTAATAAATTAAAAATGGTTTCTATTAGATTAATGAGACTCGGAGGAAAGAAAAAACCTTTCTTCCGGATAATAGTAATTGATTCAAAAAAACCGAGAGAAAGCAAAGCAAAAGATATTATTGGTTATTATGACCCCTTAAAGGAACCGCCACAAATTAAAATAGATATTGAAAAAGTTAAATTCTGGCTGGATAGAGGAGCTCAAGCTTCTAAAACAGTTCAATCTCTTTTACATAAAATTTCCAAGTCAGAGAAACTTACACATTAACATTCTTAAACTTAAAGGAGGTTACAGTGAAAGAACTCGTTGAAATGATTGCTAAAGCATTAGTTGACAATCCGGAGAAAGTCCAAGTTTCCCAATTGGAAGGGGAGCAAACAACGATCTTAGAACTTAAGGTCGCTCCGGAAGATTTGGGAAAAGTCATCGGAAAACAAGGAAGAACAGCTCGAGCTATCAGGATTATTCTTGGTGCCGCTGGGATGAAAATGAAAAGAAGATTTAATCTCGAGATAATCGAAAAAGCTTAGTTTGGTCAGTATTGGGAAAGTTGTAAAAACTCAGGGAAAGAGAGGCGAACTTAAGCTAAAACTTTACTCAGATTACAGCCTTAACCCTTTTTTTCCCAAAGTGTTTTTCCGAAAAAAAGGGGATGTAGAACAATATGAAGTAGAATCCCTTCGCCCATATAAAGATCACTATATAATCAAGCTAAAGGCTGTTGATACCATAGACCAAGCTCACAGATTGGCTGGTTTGGAAGTCTTGGTTCAAGAAGAACTTCTTTGCCCTTTAGAAAAGGACAATTACTACCTTTTTCAAATAATAGGTTGTTCCGTCTTTACCAAAGATAGAAAGAAAGTGGGGACTGTAACAGATTTTTTATCTGTGGAAAGTAATGATCTTTTAGTTGTGACGAGAGGAAAAAATGATATTCTTATCCCTTTAACAAAATCAATTTGTCTCGAGTTTAACCTGGCAAAAAAGGAAATTCTGATAGACCCCCCGGATGGTCTTTTAGAGTTAAATGAGATTTGATATAATAACAATATTCCCTGAAATGTTTAGGAGTATGTTTTCAGGGGGAGTCGTAAAAAAAGCGGTAGAGATGGGATTGGTAGAAATTAATATTCATAACCTCAGAGGTTTTGCATTGGGAAAGCACAAGCAAGTGGATGACCGCCCTTATGGAGGTGGCGAGGGAATGGTATTGAAGCCTGAGCCTATTTTTAAAGCTGTTGATAAATTAAAACAGTCGAAGGAAGCGTCTGTATATCTCCTTTCGCCTCAGGGAAGAAAGTTTGATTATAAATTTGCTGAAGAATTGGCTCACTGCTCTCAACTCATTCTTATCTGCGGCCGCTATGAAGGAGTTGATGAAAGAGTGGTTAAGCATTTAGTTACAGGGGAAATTTCTATTGGAGACTATGTTCTAACAGGGGGGGAACCAGCAGCCTTTGTTGTTTTGGATGCTGTCTCGAGATTTATTCCCAATGTTGTGGGGAAATCTGAATCTGTCAAGAAAGATTCTTTTTATGAGGGATTTTTGGATTTTCCTCAATACACTCGACCTCGCGATTTTAGAGGAATGAAAATTCCTCAAGTTCTTTTCTCTGGAGACCATAAAAAAATTGCCAGGTGGCGGCGGCAAAAATCTTTAAAAAAAACATTGTCCATGAGGGCTGATTTGCTTAAGGATAGAGAATTATGTCCAGAGGATAAAAAGATATTGGATGAGATAAAGAAAGGAAGGAACAATGAGACTGATTGATTTAGTTGAGGAAAAACAATTGAGAAAGGATTTGGATTCTTTTAAAGTAGGAAATACGGTTAAAGTCCATGTAATAATAAGAGAAGGAGACAAGGAGAGAATTCAAATTTTCCAGGGTGATGTGACGGCCAAGAGAAGGTCAGGCGTAGGTGCAACCTTTACTGTTCGAAAAATTTCCTTCGGAATAGGAGTAGAAAGAATTTTTCCTCTTCATTCCAAGATGATAAAAAAAATCGAAGTAGTTAGAAAGGGGAAAGTCAGAAAAGCAAAGTTGTATTACCTTCGAAAACTTAAAGGTAAAGCAGCCAGGCTGAAAGAGATAAGATCTTAAAATTGGCAGATTTCCATATAGAAAGAAATTTTTTAGATTTAGGATATAAAACAATTGCAGGGGTGGACGAAGCAGGAAGAGGAGCCCTTTTTGGACCAGTAATGGCATCTGCTGTTGTCATGCCCTTATCTACTATAAGAAAAGAGCTTGCTGCAGGGATGGAAGAAGTTAATGATTCCAAAGTTCTTTCCCCAGGAAAAAGAAAGAAATTAATCGAGATTATCTTGAAAGAAGCAGCGTCAGTGGGAATCGGTCTGGCAACGAATTTAGAGATTGACAGGGAAAATATTTATTGGGCTTCGTTAAATGCCATGAAAAGAGCTGTCCAAGATTTGTCCGTTAGCCCTGATATGCTCCTAATTGATGGTTTTCGGCTAAAAGATGTGAATTATCGTCAGGTATGTCTCCCTCGAGGGGATTGTAAGAGCATTTCCATTGCAGCGGCTTCCATTGTGGCCAAAGTAATTCGTGATGAGATGATGATCCTTTTTGATAGAATTTATAGAGGATATTCACTTGGGAAGAATAAAGGGTATGGGACTGAAGAACATTATCAGGCTTTAAAGGAAAAGGGGCCCACTCCATTACACAGATTTTCTTTTTATTTGGGTCAAAGAGAAAAATGATCAAAAAAGAAGATAGAAATAGGACTATTAAGGCAGCTGAGAAATATGTCCAAGGGGATAAATTAGAGGAAGCCATAACAGAATACCAAAAGTTGTTAATAGGAGATGTTCAGGATATCAACATAAGAAACATCATCGGCGATTTATACGTAAGATTAGATAAGAAAGACAAGGCAATAGAGGAATTTCAAAGAATTGCTACATATTACGAAGATAAAGGCTCATATCCTCAGGCTATTGCAATTTATAGAAAAATAAACAAATTAAGTCCTGAAGACTCAAAATTTGTTGTCAAACTTGCTGATCTCTATGGCATTTATGGCCTTTTTTCTGAAGCAAAGACAGAGTATTTGAGAGTTGCAGAAATTTTAAAAAAAGCAGGCCAGATAGAAGAAGTCATTTCCTTGTATAAAAAACTAATCAAATTAGACAAGGAAGACATTGAGGTGCGCTCTAATCTTGCTGAGCTTTATAAAGAGGAAGGGTTGGTAGATCAGGCTATTGAAGAGCTTAATGCAGTCGCAGAATTCAAAATCCAGAATAAAGAGCTGAAGGAAGCAGAGAAGATACTCCTTCAAGCAAAAAAACTCATGGATAATCATTTAAGAACTATCACCAATTTAGTTAACCTGTTTAGAGAAAAAAATAAGAAAAAGGAAGCTTTTTCTATTCTCCATGATGCCTTAAAAAAAGATAAAGAAAATATTAAATTTCTCAATCTTTTGGGAGTTCTCTACTTTAAAGACAAGAATTTCAGTAAGGCCAAAGAAATATATTCTGAGATTCTATCCCTCCAAGAGAAAGATATTAATGCAAGAATAAAATTAGGACGCATTTATATCCAGGAGGGCAATCTGGATGAAGCTTTTAAGCTCTATGAACCTTTGATAGAGGCATTAATAACGAGAGGAAAAATGGAGAAAGCTATAGGTCTTCTCGGACTTATTCTTGCTTCCAAAGAAGCACATCTTCCAACCTTAGAGAAATTGGCTTTCATTTATAAATCCAACAATCAAATAGATAAACTGGAGACAGTTTACAGAGTTATTTTGGAAGAATACAGAGAGAGAAATCTAAAAGAGGAATCCTTATCTATTCTAAAAGAGCTTGTTAAGCTTTGCCCAGAAGATGATGAACTTGTCAAGGAATACAGAATTCTGAAAACAGAATATGGCCTCTCGGAGGAGGAAAAAAAAGGAGAAGAGCCTTTATCCGATTCCAATAATGACAGAGAAGTAATAAGGACAAAATTAGCTAAGGCGGATTTATATTTAGAACAAGGCTTAGTCCGGAATGCGAGAAGAATTCTTGAAGATTTAAAAATCAAGTATTCTGATGAACTAGAGATTGACCAAAAAATTGCCTTTCTGGATGAGATGAGGGCAAAAGTGGAAGAGGACGAAATCCCTCAGCAGATTAAAGAAGTTAAGGTCAGAGAGGAGAAGAGAAAGATAAAGGAAGAAGTAGCAGATGAAATAATACCACAACAGATTGAGGAAGTTGAAGCCAAAGAAAAGAAAAGAAAAAAAGAGGAAATCGAGATAAAGGTCGAGGAAGAAGAAAAAATTACAGCCGCTGATATTTTTGCTGAAACAGATATTATTCCTGTATTTGCCCAGGAGAAGAAAGAGAAGAAGTATTACAATTTAACAGAAATTTTAGAAAATGAGTTAGATATAATAGGAACAATTGTTTATCGTCAATTAAAAGGAGACACAGAGACTTTTGAAAAAGAGCTCTCTCATATTGTCGCAGAATTTAAGAAAGGAATTAAAAAAAGCACAGCTAAAGATGATTATGAAATCCATTACAATCTTGGTATTGCCTTTATGGAACAGGATTTGCTTGAAGAAGCCATAGAAGAATTTATACTGGCTTCTAAAGATAAAAAAGGAACTGTGGATAGTTATAGTGTTCTCGGTTATTGTTACAGGAAGAAAAAAGATTTTCAAGAAGGATTGAAATGGATTGAAAAAGCTTTGGAGCTTGCAGAAAAAGGATCAAGTCAATTTTTTGCTTTAAAATACGAATTAGCTTCTTTTTATGAAGAAATGGAGGAAAGGAAAAAGGCTTTACAGTTATACCATGAAATAAAAGAGTGGAATGCTGAATACAGAGATGTGGAGGAGAAAATTAAAATCCTTGAAAATCTTTCCTCTAAATGAGCCGTGGAGAAAAAAAGGAACGGACTCAGTTTTTACCAGAACCGTCCGGTTTTATCTTCAGGGCCGGCTGACGCTCTTTTTCTTCTTTGGGGTCAGTACTCTTTAATTTGGCTGACCACGTTCCTTCCAGGCCATCATCATCTTTCATAGTTCCTTCCATTTTACTAGGTTTTTTCTTGATTTTTCCAGAATATCTAGACCTTGGATACTCATTGTAGGTTAAACAAACTTTCTTGTTATTTGTAGTCCAAGTTCCTTCCTCATCGTATGAATCCTTGAATATACCGTCACTATATATATACCAATCAGCTTCATAGGTATCAAATCCTTCCCATGTGTACTCTAACCGCCACGTCCCCGAAATATCCCCGAGGAGTTTTGTCGTGTACTCGACTTCAAAAAGATGGCCGTTGTCGTCTACAAGTTTATATTTATAGACAGCTTTTCCTCCTTTGTATAGAGGCTTTTTTAGAGTGATTTTTGATTTACCTGAAAAATAAGGAGTTTTTCTTTTAACTGATATATGTTCATATCTATGGCCTAAGTTATCAAAAAGATTTTTTTCATAGCCATAACATTTTACTTTGACCTGGTTTCTGCTGAATATATTTTCTTCCCATTTCCATAGCTTTTTCTTTTGTTTGTAATTGGCTTTTTTTGGTGCTGTTATTGCAGGATCTGCTTCATCGAAATCATGTTCATCACCTGGATGAAACTCTACCATGAATTGGGGATATTCAAGCTCTGCCTCAGGATAACCAAGGTACTTTACATAGACCGGTTGATTGGGAGTAGTATTCCAACCATCGTGGATGATTAGTTGGATGAGATTGGCCTGTCTTGAGTAGCCTATTCCTGTTGTCGAGTGGCGGGTGAATATTCCATTTCCAGCACCGCTGAGGTTACAGGGGAGGTTATTGTTTATTTGATTGGCGAATTGTGTCATAAAAGCATATGGGTCGTTATCATTTCTCTCGAGCATTAAGACTCCCGCATTATAGCCCAGTCCTTTATACATAATAACTGAACCATCAACGACCTTGGATGGCTTAGTACTTCCGGTGAAAGATGTTCTGTAACAGATGGCTGTCCACTGCAAAAGTTCATTGATTCCTCTTTCTCCTGTATCGATGAGTTCCTGGTCTTCCTGATATTTCAGGCAGTTGACAAAAGCTGCCGGAGAACAGCCCTCCCAGTCGCCCTGAATATTTGACTCAGTGACCTCGAGTCTATGCTCCCCTTCCTTTACCTCTCCGTCATTAAACAGAAAGGAATTCTTTTGGCTTATTTTAACGCTATTGGGAGTCATGAATGGTCCCCATTCCAATTCTTCAGCATAATTAGGGATGGTGCCAACTTTTTTTTAGCCCAAGGTCTTTCAGGGCCACAGTTTGTTCTAAATGGATTTCTGTGGCTATGTTTTTACCCAGATCCTTCCCTGCCTTGGAACAAACGAAAGTATGGAAAAGTCCCCCGAATATCCAATAGGGATCCAGAGGAGGATTGTCCATGACAGCCAAAGATAGGATGTGTTCGGGAAGTCCGGTATGAGCCTTAACAAAAGGGGGCATGTCTGTAGTAGCGCCTACGATTACAGTCAGGTAGTGATCAGCCTGGGACATAATGGTGTACCCTTCGACCTTCTTGCCGATGGAAACTAAATAAGCTCCCTGGAGAATTGTATTGTCCACAAAAATATCATGGGGATAAAAATCCCCCTCGGAGATTAAAGTAAAAACATAGACAGCCGGCTCTCCCCAGGGCCAGTACATAAGCTCATGATCGCAGAGTTTCAGGTTCCTCTTAAAAATCATTTCCCCATGGTATTCAGCCGTTCTTTTAGCTGTCTCTATATCAACAGGCTCACTGGCCAGAAGTGCTGAATTCCAAAAAATGAAAAGAATAAAAGTAATAGAAATAAAACTGAAAAACCGCTTCATGAATATCCCCTCCTTTTACTTTTTACTGTTTAGTATTGTTTGAGATTTTATTTTCATTTGAGATTGATATTTAATCCCTTACTAATTAATTTGCTTTATTAATAGAGATTAGTAAATACCCTTTGTAGATGATTTTCAGGGTGATTTTATTTCATTATGGATGATTTTTTTGGGTTATTTTCTATCATCTCTTAAGGCTAATTAACCTGAATTATTCATAAAAACTGCCGATACAATTACTTATTTTCTTTCATATCAGCTCTTAGCATGATTTTCTTTTAAATAAACGGAGACGCTTTGTCTATTGGATTCTCTTTTATTTTTAATCGGCATTTTTTACCCTTGGGACGAGCCGATCTCACCGCATCTTCGGCGTTGCAGCGCATTCGCGGTGGACGACCACAGCTTCATGCGCTGCGCCTTGTATCTACGGCAATCTCGACTCGTGAATAATCCAGGTTAGGATATTTTATCAGCTTTGCATCTATATAGCTTTAATCACAGGAAAAAATTGGTATAAAAGTGAAAAAGGATGAGAAGATTTTAAGAAATGTAACGTTATTTGTTTCTGGAGTTAAAATAAAAAAATTGAAAAATATTTTTTAGACTTTATTAAGAAAAATTTATATCTTCTTTTCTCTGTTTCTGCAAAAGAGGGTTAGAGTTATCAATGAAAGAAAAAAAGGTTGAAGAATATGTGTTAGAAGAAAAAATTTTGGCTTTGACTCCTGTGGAAAAGGAGATAATGGAATTCTGCTCTCTTTTTCCTCGAGGCTTTACCAAAGAAGATGTTTTTTCTTTTAGACCCTATTCTTTTTTAGAAAAAGTATTTAGCCGACTTGAAGAAATGAAGTTTATCCGCTTCCAAGGAGATGGAGTTTTTATTTTCCTTCAGCCATGGAAAAACTTAGTGTATGCAAAGATACCTGAGCTTAGAGCAATGTCTCTTCATGCTTTTTTAGCCCATCGAGCTGTTGAGGAAAAGAGATCAAATTTTGATATTGCTTTTCATTTTTCTCTCGGCCAGGAACCAGAAAAAGGGATGCCTTTTGTTTTTCAGGCAGTTCAGGAAAGCAAAGAAAAATCTGCTTTTAAAGACAGTCTTTCACTTCTTCAGTGCTATTCATCTTTAATCCCAAAGATTCAAAACAGAAGCCAGAAATTCGAATTTTTCTCCTTGAGGGGAGAGCTGCATTTTTCAACTGAAAATTTTACTCAAAGCATTCAGGATTTTATGAGGGCTCTTTCCTTTGCTCATTCTCCCTTTGAGAAGGGTCGCGGAGCTCTGAAATTGGCCTTGGCTTTTTATGAAAACAAAAATTACCAAGAAGTAATTAGAGTTTTAGAGGAAAATAAAATTTTCCTCCAGAGTCAAGTTCAAACAGAGGAGATAGAGAATCTTTTTATCCAGAGTGATATTCATTTGGCAAAAAATATGCGGAATGCTGGCCCTTCTGTTCTTGGAGAGAAAGAAAGATTATACCTTAGAGAAGATAAATCCATCTCTCATCTGGATAAGGTTTCCCAACCTCTTTCTTTATTAGGTAAATTCCTGGATTTAATCCTGGAAGAGATCCCATCAGAGCGAGCTTTATCCTTGCTCTTTGACAGCAAGTGCAAAATTGTATTTCGGGAGTCCAGATCCGTTAACCATCCAGAGAATAAAGATTTACTTGAAGATATTATAAAAAAAGCTGTAAAAGAGAAAAATCCTGTCATTATTAACAATTTAAAAACAGAACCCAGATTCAGAGATAACAAAAATGTTATTACCTTTAATTTAGAGAGGGTAATTTGCCTTCCTTTCCTTGTTGGGGATAGAATGCCAGGAGCTATCTATCTTGAGCGAAAAGAAGGCTTTAAGCCTTTTTCCAGAAAAAACTTAGAATTTTTGATTGCTATTTCAAAACCTATCAGCCTTATTTTAAAAGAAAGCTTGGAGTTCAAAAAACTAAAGGAAGAAATTTATAGGAGCTCAAAGGGTTCTTTTATCGGACAGAACAAGGCTTTCCATCGTATTCAGACCTTAATCGATAAGGTGAAGGATAATAATGCTCCAGTTTTTATATGGGGAGAGAGCGGCACAGGGAAGGAGCTTGTTGCCAGAGCCATTCATTTTAGAGGAGCACGAAAAAAGGGAAAGTTTATGGTTGTGAATTGTGGGGCCATCCCTGAGCATCTCCTGGAAGCTGAATTGTTTGGATATATAAAAGGAGCCTTTACGGGAGCTTTTAGAAATAAGACAGGGCTTATTGAAGAAGCAGCTGGGGGGTCATTTTTTTTGGACGAAATAGGGGACTTATCTCTTCACCTTCAATCAAAGCTTCTCAGGCTTCTTCAGGAGAAAGAGATAAGAAAAATAGGAGAAAACAAGACTCGCTATGTCGATGTAAGGTTCATATGCGCCACTAATAAAAATATTGAAAAGGAGATAACTCGGGGAAACTTTAGAGAAGATTTGTACTATCGTCTCAAAATTATTACCATTGAAATTCCACCTTTGAGGAAAAGAAAAGATGATATCCTGATTCTTTTAAACCATTTTATCGAGGAATACTGCCGAGAGATGAAGAGAGAAAGAGTTTATTTTTCGCCTCGGGCTTTAGAACTGCTAATAGAATATAATTGGCCAGGAAATGTAAGAGAGCTTGAGAATGAAGTCCAGAAGTGTTTGATATTTGCCGAGGAAGATAATTTTATCAAGGAAGAAAACCTTTCTTCTAAAATAAATCCTGAGGCAAAAACCTATACAGTATCTTCTCACAACTTCTTCCAGGCGAAGGCTGAATTTGAAAAACGATTTTTGAATCAGGCTCTGACTCGTTGGAACTACAATAAAGTTAAAACAGCAGAAGAGATTGGTTTAACCAGGCAAGGGCTTTTTAAATTGATGAAAAAGCACCATATTAGTGTTTCAAGACAGTTTAAAATAGGCAAAAATAACTAAGAGATAATCTCTTTTTTCCGGATTATCCTTTTAACCACTCTAACCTGGAAGCATCTTTTTTTGGAATTCCCCCGAAAAAATGGACACCCTAAAAAGTTTGAGTTGCATCTTGATAATACTCCAAAGGGCTTTTTTGATTCAAGGCGGAATGTCTTCTCTGTCGATTGTAAAAGATTTCAATATATTCAAAGATGGCCCGACGGGCTTGATCTTTGCTGTGAAAAGTCATTAGGTGCACAAGTTCTTTCTTCAACGAGCTGAAGAAGGACTCCATCATGGCATTATCATAACAGTTCCCTTTACCGCACATGCTCTGATGGATATGCCACGCTTTTAATATCTTTTTCACCTTGTGACTGGCATATTGACTCCCACGATCAGAATGGAAAATGAGTCTTGGCTGAGGATTACGCTCCTGTAGGGCTTTCGTCAGCGCATTGACCACAAGGGCTTTGCTGAGACGGTCATGGAGTGCCCAGCCGACGATCTGGCGGTTATAGACATCCATGACTGCAGCCAGATACATCCAGCCTTCCCAGGTCCAGATGTAGGTTATATCCGAGAGCCAAAGCTCATTTATTTGAGAGGCTGAAAAATCTCTTTCCACAAGGTCTTCTGCAATCGGCAGGTTATGATCCGATTTTGTTGTGATCTTGAACCTTTTTCTGGTACGGGCTTTTATCCCATTTTCTCTCATAAGTCGGGCTATACGGTTCTCCCCACAACCGAAGCCCTGGGCCTGGAGTTCGGCTGTGATTCGGGGAGAGCCGTAAGTTCCACGACTCCATTTCCAGATTTCTTTAATCTTTGTCACAAAACGTTTGTTCTTTTCGTTTCTCTGACTCAAACCGCGTCTGAGATACGAATAATATCCGCTCCGGCTGACTCCCAAAACCCGGCACATCTTCCTCACCTCAAACCCGGAGCCGTACCGTTCCATAAAACAGTACTTCATTTGGGGCCTTCCGAGAAGATGGCCAACGCTTTTTTTAAGATCGCTCGATCCTCTTCCAAATCCGTTATCTTGCGCTTCAACTTAAATATCTCTTCTTCATGGGGTTTCATATGACCTTTGCCAGGAAATGAATGCTCCTTATCCTGCAGATATTCCTGCTTCCATCTGTGCAGCATATTCTCATGGATCCCTAAATCCCGGGCAACCCCTCTGACTGTCCGGCCGCTATCCAGAATGAGTCTGACAGCGTCTTCCTTAAATTCCCGATCGTATCTCCTACGACCTCTCGGTTCTCCCATAATAAACCTCCAAGCTTGATATTATGTCAAACTTTTCGGTATGTCCACGAAAGTGGGGGAAGTCCATTTTCCTTAATAAGAGATAAAGTAGTCACAACGAGGGGTATGCAGTTTGAAGGCACGCTCGCTTTGTCCCAGCGAGCCAAAGCGGCTCGATTCAGGCTTCGCTCTTCCTCCCTCCAGTCGGAAACCGTGCCCGCTCAGCCTTCATACGACCTTGTTCACCGCCTACCCCTCGCTTGTCCTTCACTAATCACGGGAAAAAAGATGCTTACCTCTAACCTGTCTAACTTGTATCACTTTTATTTTTTTGATAAAGTTCACTTAAATGGACAATTCAAAAAAAAAGAAACAAGTGTTTAAAGTTCTTTGTCCCTCTTGCCAGTCCAGACTTTGGATAGATCCAGTAACCCGAGAAGTAATTCAGTCAGAAAAAGGGAAAAGAAAAAAGGATACTTTAGATGAACTTCTTTTAAAAGAAAAAAAGAAAATTAATGAATTTGACCGTAAATTTGAAGCTACAGCCGAGCTTGAAAAGAAAAAATGGGAGGAAGTTAAAAAGAAATTTGAGAAAGCCCTTACTGAGTTTGATAAAGAGGGAGAATAAATTGGGGAGGATTGTCTCCAGATTTTTTTGAATTTTTCTATTTATTTGTTTAAAGTATAAAAAAAAGAATAATAAAAAAGATGGCAACTTTTGAAGAAGAGATAAAAAGAATTGAGCCTGTTGTTAGACGCTTGAGTAATTTTTTTCTTCTGGGAAAGAAAATTGAGGTAAAAGGAAGAGAGAACTTTGTAAAAAGCGGTCCCAATATAATTATTGGAAATCATATGGGAAGTTATAAAGATATTGCGGTTTTGTTTAAAATTATACCCAGGCCGACTTTTTTTACGGCCAATAAAATGATCTTTTCAAAAGATGAATTCAACCTTCTTGTCAGAAAACATCTCAAACGACACCTGAAAAGATTTGGTCTTTGTATTGATTTAATCATCAATCCAATAAAATCACTTTTTGTCCAATTCATTTCGACTAATATTGCCAAGGTAGGCACTATTCCTGTTGACCTGTATGCGGGAAAAAGGCTGGCCATAGAGCGATTTCAGGAATATTTAAAAAAAGGGAGAGCAGTCATCGCTCTTCAGGGGCGAGGTCGTATCAATAAAAAGAGTCCTAACCCCTATATAACTCCCTTTAAAAGAGGCGCTTCAATAATTGCCTATAATTTATACAAGAATGATGGAATTTCTGTGCCTATAACTCCCTTAGCCATATTTGGCACTCAAATTCCTTTTGTAATTCCAGGGAAAATCAAGGTTAATGTTGGAAATCCCATGTATATAACTGATTATTTGGGGGGAAGAGGAGAGGAAGAAGCAATAGATAGGTTTAAAAATGCTCTGGAATCGACAGTAAATGCTCTTTTTCTTGAATTTTTGAAACCTTAACAACAATAAAAATTTCTAGCCGTTTTGTTGTCCAAGTCCAAGCGAATAATATATAACCTTTTCTCCAGCCTGGTGAAGATTATTCTTCTCCTCCATACCTTGAGATGATATCAGAGTTCACTTTGAGAAAAAGGTCATATTTTATATTTACTCCTTTTTCTTCTCTCAGCTTTAGGATATAAGAGCGGAGAAATCTATTTTTTTTCATTTCCAGGAATTTTTCCTTTTCCTCTTTTTTGTTTTTTTCGAAATCTTCTTGAGTGATTTCTTTTCTTTTTAGAACTCTAATCAAAACATAGCCGTTATGGAATTCTGCAGGTTGACTTATCTCTCTAAGGGGAAGAGAAAAAACCAATTTGTCGATTTCTGCGTTTTCGCCAATTATACTTAAGTATTGACCTCGTTTATGTTTTTCAGTTATTCTGTACTCAAGTCTGTATTTTTCAGCTAGTTCCTCCATATTATTATTCGTAAGCTGGGCTCTTATTTCTTTCATTTTTTCAAGGGCTTTTTCTTTTTTCTTTATTTTTAGGATATTTTCTTTTACTTCATCTTTTGCTTCTTCAAAGGTAGCCAGCCTTGGGGACTCGGTCCTTACAAGTTGAGCAATTCCAATGCCTTTATAAGTGTAAACAGGGGATGTTATTTCCCTTTCTTTGAGTTCAAAAAGGGCACGACTTACAGAACCAGATGGGTCAATGTTTTCTAAAGCTTCTTCTTTTTTTAAAAGTCCTGTTTTCTTAACTATCAAGCCATTTTTTTGAGCAGCTACATCCAAGCTCTTCTCTTTCCGGGCGTTTTTTTCAAGCCTGGCAATTTTTTCTGCAGCTAAAGCCCGCGCCTTTTCCTCTTCGAGAATACTTTTAATTCTTTCTTTAACTTCTTCAAGGGACTTAACGATTAAAGGTTTTTTTTCTGTAACCATAATAAGAGAGACGCCATCTTCAAGCTCAAGGATTGAGGATGTTTCTCCAGGAGATAGCTTTTCGATTTCCTTTTTCTCTCTGGAAGATAATTTTTTCCAGTCATAAAATCCCCAGTCCCCGCCATCTTTTGACTTATCGTCTTTGGAGTATTTTTTTGCTAATTCACTGAAGTCTTCACCTTTTTTGATTTTTTCCAGGATATTCTCTGCCTCGGCCAAGACCAATTTTTTTTCTTTATCATTATAGAGGAGAAAAATTCTGCTTGCTTTTATTCTTTCTGGTTCTTCAAACTGGGATTGGTTGTCTTGGTAATATTTCTCAATATCTGACTCAGTCAGTTCAATCTCAGTCTTTATGTCATCTGTTTTAAAAAAGATGTATTCTCCTTCTCTTTTTTCTGGAATTTTGTAATTTTCTCTGTTTTCTTCAAAAAATTGTTGTATTTTGGCAGGTATCGGCTCGCCTTCAATTTCTATTTTATCCTTTTCAAGGAGAACATACTCCAAATTAGCATTTTCGTTATTCTTTTTATAATTTTCCCAGATTTCTTCCTGGGTAACAGAGATACCTGCAGTGAGAAGTTGAATGACTTTGTTTAAAACGACTTCTTTTTTGAGACTTTCTTCAAACTCTGCGAGAGAAATCCGGTTCCACTCTAAGATTCTCTTGTATTCTTCAAAGCCTATAAATTTTCCATCCTTTTGGAATACTGGATAGCTTATGATTTTTTCGCGAATTTCCTCATTTGAAACATCAATACCCGTATCTTGAGCAACTTGAAGAAGTAGGGTCTGCTGGATTAATTGCTCCAAGACTTGCTGAGGAATACCAAGCTGCTGGATGAGTTTTCTATCTAAGTCTTTGAACTCTCTTTTCAACGTCTCAAGCCTTTGTCTTAGATTTGTATAGTAGAGGTCAATAGAGATTTTTGCTTTTCCTACAGTAGCAATTGTATTTGACGCTCTTGTTTCTCCTAATCGGCCTGCTCCGCCCCAGACCGCAAAGATAGCTATGATAAAAGCAGCAATCACAATCCATAAAGTAGGAGCTAAGGATTTTACGTTTTTTCTCATGGCTCTTAACATGGTTTCACCTCAATGCCAATTTTTATCTCCAAATAACAGGTCTTGTTTTATTTTTTTATGAAGTATTTCTAATTCCTTAAAGAGAATAAAAAAGGGTCTATTTTGCAAAGAATTAACAAAGATCAGAATGGGTAATTGAGAAAACCGTTTGAAGGCTGAGTGGGCACGGTTCCTCTCCAGAATGGAGAGGAGAGCGAGGCCTGAAACCGAGCTGGCTTTGACTCGCTGGGGCAAAGGCAGCGTGTTTTCTAAGTACCCATCCTTATCTTTTTTTTCTTCCATCATAGAAATAAATGAATCAATATTCTTTAAGAAGATTTCGGGCAATAACCAACCGTTGAATTTCAGAAGTTCCTTCATAGATAGGAAGAACTCTGGCATCTCTGTATATCTGCTCTATAATGAACTCCTTTGAATAGCCGTAGCCGCCGTGAATCTGTAGTCCCTGGTAGGCTATTTTATTGGCTGCTTCTGAGGCAAAAAGTTTGGCCATAGAAGATTCTTTGGAAAAAGGTTTCCCTTTGTCGTGTAAATCAGCAGCCTTGTAGGTAAGAAGCCGAGCAGCATCTAAAAGAGTTGCCATATCTGCAATCATAAACTGCAGTGCTTGGAATTCAGCTATTTTTTTACCGAAGGCTTCTCTTTGTTTGGAATATTTGACAGCTTCCTCCAATGCCCTCTGAGATAATCCAACCGATTGAGCAGCAATACCAATACGGGAGCAATCGAGACAGTGAAAGGCAATAGAAGCTCCCTTTCCTTCTTCTCCTAATAAATTTTCTGCAGGAACCTCACAGTTTTCTAAAACAATCTCTGCTGTTAAAGATGAATGAAGCCCCATTTTCTCTTCAATTTTCGAGACTTTTAATCCCGGAGAATTTTTATCTACAATAAAAACATTGGCACTTTTGTGGTTAGAGGTTGTCTTTCCAGAGGTAAAAATGATGAAAGCATCAGCCTCGCTTCCACTTGTAACCCATGATTTTGTCCCGTTTAAAAGGTATTTTTTGCCGTCTCTTACAGCTTTGGTGCTCAAATTAGTGGCATCAGATCCTGATCCGGATTCGGTCAAAGAAAAAGCTCCTATTATTTCGCCTTTGGCTGCCTTTGTTAAATATTTCTCCTTCTGGCTTTGAGTGCCAAATTTTAGGAGTGAGTAGCAGAAAAGGGAACAGTGGACACTGACAATCACGGCTACTGAAGGCAAGGCTCTACCTAATTCCTCTAAAACAATAACAAGAGAGATGGAATCTGTTTTAATTCCTCCGTATTCAGGAGGGACGGTCATGCCCAAAATTCCTAAGGATGCTAATTTCTTTAAGATTTCTCGAGGGAATTTAGAATTTTCTTCTAATGACTTAGCCTGGGGAATAATTTCCTTTTGGGCGAAGTCCCTGATTGCCTCTTTGAGTAATTTTTGTTCTTCCGTAAGGTAAAAATTCATTTTCTATAGCCTTTCCAAGTTTTCTCTTTTTGGAAGAGAGGATAAAGTCGGTCATAGGTTTTATCTAAATCTTCTATTGTCACTTTGGTATTTCCGATGAGAGGCATGAAGTTTGAATCTCCAATCCAGCGGGGGATAAGGTGGAGGTGATAATGATCCGCTACTCCTGCACCTGCGCTTCGGCCTAAATTCATCCCTGTGTTGAAGCCGTGGGGCTTGTAATTCTTTTTTAATACTTTTAGGCTAAGTTTTAAAAAGTCTGACATTTCATCTGTATATTCTTTTTTAGCCCGCTCAAAAGAAGTAAGATGTCTGTAAGGGGCAATCATGAGGTGGCCAGGAGTATAAGGGTATTTATTCAATAATATAAAATTGTAGTAACCTCTATAGAGGATTAAAGCTTTTTTATCATTTTTTAGCTTAAGAGCTCGGCAGAAGATGCATTCGTTCATTTTGTATATTTTTTTTACGTATTTTTCCCTCCATGGAGCAGAAATGTATTCCATTATTTATTAATCAATTCTTTCAAAAGTTTGCTTGGTTTAAAATATAAAACCTTTTTAGGAGGAACCTTAACCGGCTCTCCGGTTCTGGGATTTCTTCCAGAACGGGAACTTCTCTTCCTGAAGCGAAAACTTCCAAATCCCCTTAGTTCAATCTCTTCTCCTTTTAAGAGTGCTTCTTTAAGTGTGTCAAAAAAAAGATTAACCCCAGTTTCTGCTTCTTGTCGTGAAATTTTCATACTTTTGGCTATTTTATTAATTAGATCTGCTTTTATCATTCTTTTTCCTCCTTTTTATTTTCTTTTTCTTTTATCTTTACCTTGCCAATTTTTTTTAATTGATCTTTCATGATGTCGCCTAAAGTCATTTTGTTATTTTGGCTTTGTATGTATTTTTGGTACTCTAATTTTTGCAACTCAATCTGGGCTTGTTTGAAACTGAGAGACATTTTTTTATTCTGAGAGTCCATTTTTATTATTTTTGCAATTCTTTCTTCTCCAATGGAAAAAACTTCTGCTGGATTTTCTATTTTCTTCTCGTCCAGTTCGGAAAGGAAAACTACTCCTTCAATTCCAGGAGTTATCTCCACAAAAAGGCCAAAATCAGTCAGGCGTACAATTTTGGTTTTGACAAGGTCTCCAACTTTCTGTCGGGCAAAGAAATCTTCCCAGATATCTCCTTCCAGTTGTTTAATCCCTAGAGATAATTTTTGCTTTTCTACATCAATTTTTAGGATTACAGCTTCAGCTTCCTGCCCAACTTTAAGCTTTTGAGAAGGATGCTTAATTTTTTCCCAACTGATATCAGAAATATGAATAAGGCCTTCAATTCCTTTGTCGACTTCCATAAAGGCACCGAAATCAGTAATACTTGTTATTTTCCCCTTTATGTGAGAACCAGGGCTAAATTTTTGCCTCAAGAGTTCTAAAGGATGGGGTGTTACTTGTTTAAGACCCAAAGAAATTCTTTTTTTAGAAGGATTAATTTCTAAAACTGTCACGATTACTTCTTCGCCTGAATTAAGAATTTTCTTAGGATGAACAGGTCTACGAGACCAGGTTAAATCTGAAATATGAACCAAGCCTTCTACCCCTTTTTCTAATTCAATGAATGCTCCAAAGTCTGTTAAGCTTACTACCTTTCCCTTAAATTTTTCTCCGACTTTATATTTTCCCTCTAAATTTTCCCACGGATCTGGAAAAAGCTGTTTATAGCTGAGGGAGATTTTTTCTTCTTTTTCGTTGAAATCGAGGACAACGACTTCCACTTCTTGTCCTATTTGAAATAATTCTTTTGGATGATTAGTTTTTCCCCAAGACATATCTGAAATATGAAGAAGGCCATCCACACCGCCTAAATCAATAAAAGCTCCAAAATTAGTAAGCGATTTGACCTGTCCTTTGACTTTTTGCCCTTTGCTTAGGTGGTCAAAAACCTGTCTTTTTCTTTTTTCCTTCTCATCTTGGAGAAAAAGCTTTCGCGAAAGAACAGCATTCTCATTTATTCTGTCAAATTTTATTACTTTGAACTTGAACTGCTTTCCGATAAGTTTTTCCGGTTCTTTGACTGTTCTTATATCAGAATGAGAGTCAGGGAGGAAAGTTTTTAGTCCTACATCAACTGTATAGCCATTTTTAATTTTTTCTACAATTTTTCCAGTTATCCAGACATTCCGGTTGTAAGCTCTTTCCAGGTTATCCAAAGCTTTAAGCATATCTGCCTTTTTTTTGGATAGAATAAGACAACCTTCTTTGGGATCACTCCTTTCTAAGACTGCTTCAATATTATCTCCAACATGAACTTCGCTTTTTTCCTTGTTGATAATAAAATCTTCGATAGGAATAATGCCTTCTGATTTGAAACCAATATCCACCATGACATGGACCGGAGTAACCCTAATAACCTTGCCTTTGAGTATTTTTCCAGGGACTATTTCTTTAGTGTTAAACTGATATTTCTCGATTAAACTCTGGTAATCTTCGGAAGAAATCTTTTCTTCTGTTTTTTGCTTTTTTGTTAACTCTGACATTGAACCAAATTCTCCCTTTTAGTTTGGAGTTCGAAGTTTTTTTTGATTTTGGCGGCAACTTCTTTAATAGCTTCAGGAGGGGTAGAAGCTCCTCCTGACAGGCCAATTTTTTTTGCGTTCCTTAACATTTCAGGAGTTATTTCCTCAGCTTTTTCAATAAAGTAAGTATTTGATAAGATGCTTTTAGAAATATGGTAAAGTCTATTGGTGTTGGAACTGTTTTTTCCCCCTACTATAAATAGAGTATCAACTTGAGAAGCAAGTTCAGAGGTTGATTTCTGACGAGTTTGAGTGGATAGACAGATAGTATTATAAACTTTTAACTCTATCGTTTTTTCCATGAGAACAGAAACAATTTTTTTAAAAAAACTTAAATCTTGAGTGGATTGAGCAAGAACAGCTCTCTTTTTTTTATGATGTAAATGATTAACCTGAGCCTCGTTTTCTACTATGATACCTTTTCCCTGGCTGTATCCAATAAGAGCTTTTATTTCTGGATGCTTTTTATTGCCAACAAGGACGATTTCTTCTTTCTTTCTTGCTAAACTTTTGACTAATTTTTGAATTTTTTTGACGATGGGACAAGTAGCATCGACTATTTCAATTTCTTTTTTAGCTAACAATTTGTATGTTTCAGGTGAAACTCCATGACTTCTTATTATGATGATTCCTTCTTGAAGATTTTCCAGTTTTTCAAGGGGCTCAATGCCCTGACTTTTTAACTCTGTAACAACTTGAGGGTTGTGGATTAAATCTCCTAAGGTGAAAACTTTTCCTTTTTTCTGGCGTCTTGTTTCTTTGGCCATCCTCAAGGCTCTTTTGACTCCATAGCATAATCCACAATTTTCAGCTATAAAAATTTCCATTTTTTATTATTATTGTAATGATTTGTTACTAAAAATGATTGACTATACTATCTTAGTTGAGGCCTTTTTGTCAATCCTAAATATAGGTGAAATCTTAACTTAGCTTTTTTCTGGAGACCTGAGAAAGGGTCCTATTCCTTTTTGTCTTACTTGCAAATGGGATGGTACATTTTTTATTTCAATGATTTCTTCTTCCAGATCGTTAAAGCTGGTAATAAGGGCTTCTATGGCAGCCAGGTGGCGAGCTACTCTTAATTTAAGAGGAACTCCTTCTTTCCCGTAAGGGATAAATAGGCGTCCAAGGCGTGCTGCTTTTTTATAGTTTTTATCTTTTCCTTCTATAATCAGAGATGAAGAAGATTTTCCCTTAAGCCTGCCCTGGGAAGGGTTGGCTGTTTCTAATAAAATTGCTTTTATATGAGCATGATCCCCCCATTCTCGGTGACTCAGGCCTCCAAGGTTTGGAGGGGACGATTCCAAGCGGAACTCCAGACCTTGCTCTTGGAGTTCCATTAGAGCTACTGCTGCTAATTCTGCACTGTTCTCATGAAAAACGATGGCATTAATCACTGGATATTCTGGAGCTGCCTCATGCAAATCGATTCCTAAATCAATTTTTTCTTTTTTTATAAGCTCCATAATCGCAAAAGCGATTTTCTCAGTTAGAAATCCCCCTTTTTTTCCAGGATAACAGCGGTTAAGATTACGGACTTCAGGACCTGAAAGCCTCTGTCCTTCAGGATTTAAGTACAAGGCTGGATCAGGCCATTGGTGGACAGGGTTGGTGAGACGAGAACCATAGCGAAACCACCTTTTTCCACCCTCAGTTTCCAAGGAGAATCTCTGAAGATTTCCTTCTTGAGGTTCGCTATGGGTGAAGCCGCTTTTATTAGCCCGGGGAACAATAATGACTTTACCTTTAGTAACCTGGATGTTTTCGGATAAGAGGACAGCAGTTAAAAAACCTGCTGGTTCATTGGGATGAGCTCCTCCTAAAATAAGAAGATTTCCGCCTTGGTCTTTTCCTTGAAAGATGTAGACAATGCTGTCGCCTTTTGTGTTTTTTAGACCAGGAAAATAAAAGCTTAAGGTTTTCTCGGATGTAAGTCCTGGACTCGGAAAAATGGTTTCTTCCTGGTTCATGCTCCGAAATTGCAAACCTGAGAGATAACAAATGATAAGAGTGAAGAGGAAAAGGAGAAGAGCTGAAATTCTGTTTCCTCTTAAGTCTTTCATTGTTTATCCTGAACTATTCATAAAAAATGTCGATGTTTATTATAACAAAAACAATATCAGAGTTTTACCTTGATTTTACGGGAAATCACTCTGAATACTTTGTTTTTTGTGTTTTTTTTATTAATAATCGACATTTTTTACCCTTTGGGCGAGCCGATCTCGCCGCATCTGCTTCGTTGTGGTGGACTTGCGGTGGACGACCACAGCTTCATCCGCCACGCCTCGCACCTGCGGCAACCTCGACTCGTGAATAATCCAGGTTATTTAATCAGGAGGAGGCGGAGAAGGAACATAACAAGCACTATAGCGACACTAACCTGGTTCCAGAATTTTTTCTCCCGGAAAAGAAACCAGATAAAATTTAAGGTTAAGTAAAGAACAATAATCTGGTAGATAATTTGTATCATTTTCTCTAAATAATTTTATCCAAGAAGGGAGCAAGGAGTAAAAATCCCACTCCCATAGCGAGTTCAAAGAGAGCAGGAACAAGACAGAAGCGAAGCACTTTGAAATAATTGGGCTCACCAACGACTTGAGCCGCAAAGATACCAGCCAAAGCTGTTGGAGGCATTAAATCTCCCAAGCCAGCCACAGCCGAAAGTGCAGAGGAGGTAATTATGGCATTTTTGTCTATAAGGGCCAGGATGAAGGGAACTCCGAGGATGGAAGCAGAGCCAAAAGCAGAGACTGCTCCAAATAAGGGCATGCTGATGGCAATTCCCAGGTAAAGAAGAAGAGGAGGCAAAGAAAGGAATGAGATAACGGTCCAGCCTCTGGCCCCTGTAAGGGTCATAATCTGGATGAACATTCCTACCCCAGCCAGGATACAGAGAATGGGCATAGCTTCCTTTACGGCTTTCTGGGTGATTTTGAAAAAGTTGAAAGGACGTGCGCAAAAAATTCCTATCAGGCTTCCCCCAAGAAAAATTGCCGGAAGGCCAATATCAGGTATGATTTTGACAAAAACACCTTGACCTAACATTAAAGCCAGAACCACTATCAAGGGGAGATACAGTTTTAATCCGTATTTTTGGGAAAAGGATTCAGGGAGAATAGCCATCATTTGTTTATGGTCGATGATTCTGATGTCTTTATACCCCAGCCAGAGGGAGATTATTATTGCTAAGGGAATGACAATAAGGAGAAGAGGAAAAGTTAAGCCAACATAAGGCATATCAACTCCTCCTCCCATAATCATAACCAGAATGTTTACAGGAGGAGCTATCATACCCAGGATAGCTCCCATGGCTATCATAGCTGCTGTTTTATGTTTTGAAAGACCAAGTTTCATCAATACTGGAGCAACAAGAGCTCCAGAACTGAGTACTGCTGTGGTGGAAGAGCCTGTTATCATACCAGGGAACATGATTAAAACCATCATTGTAAGGAGGAGGGGAATTTTTCTCCTGTAAAAAGTTTTCAGGAGATGTGTTGTGATTGTGTCCAAAACACCAGAAGCTTCCAGGACTTTCAAAAAAATCATAGCTGAAAGGATGAGAAGTATGGTATCAAAATAAAGAAAACTACCTTCAACCAGGTGCCTTAAGGCAATGCCTTCTCCTCCAAGCAAAGATCCGGTCAGGGCCGAAAGAACAAGAGAGACCCCGATGGGAATTTTAAAAGCCATAGCCAGAATCACAAAAACAGCTACCATAATGAACAAAATCAAATATTCAGGCATCGTATTAATAATAACGTATTAATTCATGTGTCATTGCGGGCATAAAGGTCACAAAATGTTGTTGATCATATTTGTATTTTTAATTAAATAAGCATCATAGAGATGAATTTTAGTGTTTTTATTGAATGTATTCAACAATGATAGTAAAAAACACTCTCTATATAACTTATTTAAGAGTAGTATCTTCTTCATTAACAATTGGTTATATTTTGGATGCTTAAATGAAATATAAAGTAATAACAACAATTTGTGACCTTTATGCCCATTGCGAGGAACGAAGTGACGCGGCAATCCCATATTTAATTTGACTTGTGATTTTCTATCTTATGTTTAAAGGCTTTTTTAAAAGACTTAAGGGCCTGGACTGTTTTTTCAACTTCTATCAAGGGAATGTTATTTTCTTCACATATTTGACTGAATATTCCGTCTTTATTACCCGATTTAACCACAATAGCCGCTTTTGCAGAAGGAAGAAAGTCTCTAATCATCTCATCTGTAAGTTTACCCCTTCTTGTTTCTCCTCCAAGATGCAAACAAAGGAGAGGAATATTTTTCTTTTCGGCCTCTTTAAGAAGATTTTTTACTCTTCCTTTCTCTTTAGCCATATCTAAGCCTGCTGCTCCAAGTCCTTTCATGCTTGTCCCCAGGACCAAGACAAGAGTTTTTACATTTTCTAAATCTTTTATGGTGGCGATTTTCTCAAGAGTATAGCTTAATCCTGCTCGCTTGGCCAAGACAGAAGCTATTTGAACTTCAGCACTCTGGCCAGCTGAGGAAATAAGCAGAGGTTCTTCGAAGACATATTCTTTTGCTCCCTGAGAAAATCCTTGGAGGTTGAAAATTAATAAAAAAAGTGAAGCTATTAAGAATATTTTTTTCATTGTTTCTATCCTCAAGATAAATTTTAAAAGTTAATAACCTACTCCATATCCATCCCGCCTTGAATCAGCCCCTCCAAGAAAAAGTTTTTTTCCCCTGGGAATCATTATTCCTTGGGCCCCGCCAAAATACTTATCAAAGGCTTCTCTGATTGTTACTTTATGACCCATTTTTTCCAAGAATTTTATGGTTTTTTCTGCTAAACGGGATTCGATAGAAATACTTTTAGCTTTTCCCTGGAATGAATAACTGAAAAATCGAGGAGTTTCTATGGCTTCGTCAATGGACATGCCAAAATCAACAATATTGACAATAATCTGGGTGAGAGAAGGAAAGATTCTTGTTCCTCCTGGTGAGCCAAGGGTGAGGACGGGCTTTCCCTCTCTGAGAACTACCAGAGGAGCCATTGAGCTTACTGGACGGTGGTTGGGGCGGGGAGCATTTAGGGAATGAGGATCAAGCGAGAAATCTGCCATGTGATTATTCAGAAGAAATCCTGTCTCTGCTGGGACAATCCCTGAACCAAAAAAATAATTTATAGATTGAGTTAAAGAGACAATATTCCCTTTTTTATCGACAACGCAGAGATGGGTTGTGTTGCCTTGGTCAAGCTGATTATCCTCAAATTCTCCAGGGGGATAAAAGCCGGAAAGGCGGTCAGGCTTGATTTTTGAGGCAATCTGAGCTGCATATTTTTTTGAAATAAGCCTTGCTACAGGAATCTGAATAAAATCAGGGTCACCAAGATAGCGAGCTTTGTCAGCAAAGACAAAGCAGAGAGCCTCGCAAAAATGATGGATATAGGCAGGCGAGTTATGTCCCCATTTTTGTATGGGCCAATTTTGGATGATGTTGAGGAGTTGGATAATATGAAGACCTCCGGAGCCCGGAGGAGGAAGAGTATAAAGAGTGTAGTCTTTGTAAGTTCCTTTTAGAGGAATTTGTTCGACAGGGGAGTAGGAGGCCAAATCTTTGAGGGTCATGATTCCTCCTTTAATTTTTATAGCTTCAACAATCTTTCGGGCGATTTCTCCTCTATAAAATTCATCAACTCCCTTTGTGGCTAATTTCCTGAAGGTTCTGGCTAAATCTGGATTCCGGAAAATCTCTCCAGGTTCATAGGGAAAGCCTTTATTTAAATAAGTAGTTTCTTCCCCCGCATTCTTGATCAGTTTTTCGTATTCGTCTTTATTGATAGCGCTAAAAGTAGGGGTTATCTTAAATCCCTCCTCTGCAATTTCAATACCTCTTTGCATAACATTGGCCAGGTTTTTTGTTCCGTATTTTTTGAGGGCATAATTCCAGCCAGCCAGGGCTCCTGGGACAGCAACAGCTAAACCGTGAGCTACTCTCCACTCTTTCTTGATTTCCCCTTTTTCTGAGAACATTTCGGGAAAGGCTTGGGAAGGTGCTTTTTCTCGGAAGTTGATAACAGTAACTTTTTTTTCCTGGGAAAGATAGATAACCATAAATCCCCCGCCTCCGATTCCAGAAGCAAAGGGCTCAGTTGCATTAAGAGCAAAAGCTGTGGCTATGGCTGCATCCACTGCATTCCCTCCTTGTTTCAGCATTTTCAAGCCAGCTTTGGCAGCCAGAGGATGAGCTGCAACAACCATACCTTTTGCTCCTTTGAAATTAAAGGGTTGATGTCGATCAGATGGCAATTCTGAAATTTTTATTACCTTGGGATGACAGGATAAAGATAAAGAAAGGGATAGAACAAGAAGGAAAATTGGAAATATTTTTTTTAGGGAAAAGACTGTTTTTTTATTAAAAGTCCTTCTCCTCTTCCAGAATTTTTGAAATCTCCTCTTGAGTAGGCAGTTCCTTGAGACTGTTTATTCCGAAATATGTTAAAAATTTTTCAGAGGTTCTGTATATTAAAGGCTTTCCAGGGCATTTTTTCCTTCCTACGATTTTAATCAGCTTTTTTTGGAGGAGAGTTTTAAGAGTATGAGAAGAATCTACCCCTCTTAAAGCTGATATTTCTGCCAGGGTAATAGGCTGATGATAAGCTATGGTTGATAAGGTTTCAAGGGCGGCAGAAGATAATTTGTTTTTTCTTTCGATTCTGAGAAGACGCTTTATCCAAGTATCATACTCTGGCTTGGTGGAAAAAAGATAGCCTCCTCCAGATTTAATAATCTGGATTCCTCTATCATTAGAATTGTAGTTTTTGATGAGCTTTTCGATTGCCTCTTCTACTTTTTGGGGAGGAAATTCTTCCAGAACATTTTTCATTTTTTCAATGGATAAGGGGTCCAAAGAAATGAAAATCAAAGCTTCAATGACATTTCTCAGCGAGTTGTCCATCAGTTTTGCCGCAAATAATGATCTTTAGCCAGCCATACTTTAATGGAGTGAAAAAGCTTTTCTTGGATAGCAATAACCGTCTTGATTTTAATGAGCTCGAGCAGACCAAAAAAAGAAATAAGGGCCTCTTCAAAAGATTCCTGCTGAGTAAAGTATTCCAAAAAATCGATAAAGGAATTTTCTCTAAGAGCTTCCAGAATTTCTTTCATCTTATCTTCGATGGAAAATTCTTTTGTTTTAAGAATTTTGATATCCTGTATCTTTTTTCGCTTCATTATGGAGAAAAATACTTCAGCCAAGTCAAACAAAGAGACTTCTTCCAAGTCCAGGTCTTCCTTTTTCAAAAAAGGAGGTGTGAATGTTCTCTTCCATTTAAGATGTTCTTTTTCTTCTTTTTTTCTTAGAAGAATACTGGCCATTTTGACTTTTTGATAATCCAAGAGGCGATTGACTAATGTCTGGCGGGGATCGTCATCTTCCTCAAGAGCTTTCTCTCGAGGAAGAAGCATTTGAGATTTGATGTAAATGAGAAGAGCAGCTATATACAGGAATTCAGCTTCACGATTAATATTAATCCTTTTTTTTTGATTAAGATATTCCAAATATTCTTTGGTTATAATAGCTATGGGGATATCTTGAATATCGATTTTTTGCTTTCTTATTAAAAAGAGAAGCAGGTCCAAAGGTCCTTGAAAAACTTCCAGTCTAACCTGGTAGCTTTCTTTACTTTCCATATAAGATATTAGAGAGTAGTTTTAAAAACCGATAGTAGCTCTTACTTCCTCCATGGTTTTTTGAGCCACATTCCGGGCTTTTTTATTTCCTTTTTCAAGTATATCCCATACAAGCTGTGGGTTCTTCTCGAATTTTTTTCTTTTCTCCCAAAAAGGGGAGAGAAGATTGTTTAGACTGTCTACAACTACATTTTTACATTCCAGACAACCTATGCCAGCTGTTCTGCATCCTTGGGCTATCGCCTCTCTTTTTTTTTTGACCACAAAGGCTTTATGCAGAGTAAAAACAGGGCAGTCTTCTGGTTCTCCTGGGTCATTCCTTCGTTTTCGTCTGATGTCGGTTTTCATGGTTGTTATTTTCTTTCTGATTACCTCGGCCGAGTCTTTGAGAAAGATGGCATTGCCGTAAGAATTACTCATCTTGCGTCCGTCTGTTCCTGCCAGCTTGGGTACTTCTGTAAGCAGTGCTTGTGGCTCGGGAAAAACAGGTCCAAAAAGGCGGTTAAATCGCCTTGTTATCTCTCGGGCTAATTCAAGGTGAAAGGTCTGGTCTTCTCCTACAGGTACGATCTCTGCCTTATATATAATGATATCAGCAGTCTGGAGTACAGGATAGCCGAGAAAGCCATATGTATTTAAATCCTTATCAGGAAGCTCTTGCTGCATTTCTTTGAAGGTGGGGACTCTTTGCAGCCAGGGAAGGGGAATAATCATAGAAAGAAGGAGGTGGAGTTCAGCATGTTCTTTGATTTCTGATTGAATGAAGAGAACACTTTTATCCGGGTCTAATCCTATGCTCAACCAGTCGGCGGCATATTCAAAGGTAAAATCTTTAATGGCTTTAGAATCCTGGTATTCAGAACTCAAAGCATGCCAGGTAACAATAGTATAAAAACATTGATATTGGTCTTGTAATTTGAGCCAGTTACGCAGCGCCCCAGCTAAATGGCCAAGATGGAGAGGACCTGTGGGTCTCATCCCGCTGAGAACAATTTTTTTCTTTTTTTCTTTCATTTTAAAAGAAGATAAGAGCATAAATGATCAATTGTATTAGACTAAAAACAACGTTGAGAAGGCCGAAGTAAATCAGCCCTAGGATAATCAAAAAACCGAAGGGGCGAAGGCGGTCGTATTTTTGAGCTGTTTCATCAGAAAGAAGCCCCATCAGAATGCCGCTTCCATCTAAGGGAGGAATAGGAATAAGATTGAAAACAGCAAGAAGAGTATTAATTAATACTGTGAAATATAAGATTAAGGCTAAACCCTCGAGAGGATAAAAACCGCGGGGAAATGACCCTTGTCTAATTAGAAAATTATATAAAAAAACTGTCACATTGGGGCTTATCAATTTAAGGACGATAATCCCAACCAGAGCTAAACTAGCCACAATCAAGTTTGAAGCAGGTCCGGCTGCTGTTATCCAGAGGTTATCGCGGCGGGGGTTTCTCAGGTTGAGTGGATTGACCGGGACAGGCTTAGCCCAGCCAAAGACAGGCGCTCCTATCACCACCAGGATAAGAGGGAAGAGAACTGTGCCTATCGGGTCAATATGAGCCAGAGGGTTGAGGGTAACCCTTCCCATATTGTAAGCAGTGGGGTCTCCCATCTTAAAGGCTGCCCAGCCGTGAGAAGCTTCATGGACAGTAATAGCAAAGAAAAGAACGAAGAGGCTGATAATAATAATAACAATACTCATTTTAATTTAAAGCTATTTATAACATAAGAGCAACAAGTCGTAAAGAAAAAGCATAAAAAGCTAAAAAGTAAAGACTGTTTTAAAGTAAGGATTTGGCTTTGTCCCAAAGTGGCGTGATCGTGATTAAATGTCATTGCGAGGAATGAAGTGACGTGGCAATCTCAGTGTGCTCGGCATGGGCTTTGTCTATAGGGTGAGAGACCCGAACGACGAAGGTAGCAGTAGTCGTTAACTGAGGCTTCGTGATGAATATGGTTTGATAAGTCTCTTCCACTTGATACTAAAATTACCTATTGCTCCTGGAAAGATAACCTCATGATGATAGCAAGATAAGGAAGAACCATACGTCTGGTTAGGCCGAGGCGGTCTCTGTCTGTGTAATGCAGATCCTACTCTTCAAAAAAGAATTCCGCTTATTCATCATCCAAGAACCTCAGCTCTGAACCCTTTTTCTCATAATCCCTGACCCATCTCATATAAACGACGAACTATGAACTACGAAATAATAATGGCATAGGTAAATTTTATATCAAACCTCTAAGTCTACATGCGAGAGCTACTCTTTGTATGGCAATCATATAAGCGGCATCACGGGTGTATACGGCTTTTTCTTTGGCAAGGTCAGCGACTCTCCGATAAGCAACCGTCATCTTGCAGTCCAATCTTTCCAAAACTTCTTCTTTTGACCAATAATAATTCATGTTATTCTGAACCTGTTCAAAGTAGGAGCAGGTTACGCCACCGGCATTACAGAGAATGTCAGGTATGAGCAAGATATCTTTTTGTTTGATAACCTCATCAGCTTCAGGGGTTGTGGGGCCATTCGCACCTTCAGCTATGATTTTTACTGTATCGGAAAGCATATTCACATTGTCTGCACAAATTGTATTTTCAGTTGCAGCAGGAATGAGAACGGCCACATCCTTGGAAAGCCAAGCATCTCCATCTTCTTTTTTCCAGCCAAGTTCCTTTGCTTTTTCAGCATCAATTGTTCCAAATTTGTCGGTAATTCTTTCCGATGAGGTGCTTATGATATATTTGGGGTCAATTCCGTTTTCGCTAGTATATGTGTATGCTTTTTTATCTTTGATATCCCAGCATGCCATTGCAATGACTTTCCCACCGTATTCTGTGAAAAGATCACAAGCAAACTGGGCGACATTCCCAGAGCCTTGAATAGAAGCGGTCGCATCTTTTATATCGATGCCAAGATCCTTAAATACTTCGCGGACAGCGTAAATAGCACCGTATCCAGTTGCTTCTGTTCTGCCAAGGGAACCACCTACGCCTAGCATTTTGCCTGTAATGACTCCGGGTTGTTTAGATCTAGCAATCGTTTCATATTCATCCATCATCCAAAGCATATGCTG
>Ga0209986_10000059_pt1 | contig 91098 bp, 77 predicted proteins | sample BlataG_FD_183168 | JGI IMG/M metagenome (GOLD analysis project Ga0209986, IMG submission 183168) | Deep subsurface microbial communities from Black Sea to uncover new lineages of life (NeLLi) - Black_00105 metaG (SPAdes) (version 2) | ecosystem: Environmental > Aquatic > Marine > Oceanic >...
AACGGCTACCGGCGGATTTCTTTGTTCAACCACACAATCGAGGTGCCGAATGTTCCACTCCGCGAGCATGTCGAAATCCACCTAATCCCCAACACCGCGAAGGATGTCATGGACATTCGTATCTGGTGGAACAACAGAATGGTACACTCTGTCAGCTACCCCTTGAAGGGATTCAAAGTTCACTTTTGAAGTCTAAAGGTGTTCACTTTTCAAGTTCTCCTAACATCCGGAGGATAAACGGGGATGTATCGCCGGTTGAAGGCTCGCCAGCGCTCATCGAAGAGCTCAAATGAAAAACTCAGTTGGGCTCCTTTGTAAGGGTCATTGACGATGATGGTTCCTGCCCCTCGGTCATATCCCCTGACCACGCGGTAGTGCCCAACCAGCACCTTATCGTGAGGCCGCTCCAGCCACTGCTGGACGATGACGGGGATTCCGTTGGAGACCAGGACCATCAAGATCTCGATGTCGCCGTTGACCCTTGACTTGGCCTTTAGGCCTTCCTTAATTAGATAAGCCACCATCTCCTCAGGGCTGACGTTCTTGTCCTTCTCGGAACCCTTGACCAAAGGGCGCGATGTCGAACTGGGTCTTTCCTATGCCGTAGTAGCTCAGAGTCATGGCCAGGGCAACGGGGCCGCAGTTGTTGAGCTTCTGGTACTCATGGCTCGTGGGTGAGAGAGAGGTCCTTTCGGCCACAGGCGTGAGGGCCACCGTCGGAGTGGAGGTGGGAGAAGGACTTTGCGTCGGGGAGGGTGTAGGTGTAGTCGTTGGCTTTGGAGAAGGGGTACGCGTGGGGGTGAGAGTAGCCGTGGGCGTCGAGGTTGTAGTCGAAGTCGCCGTTGGGGAAGGCGAAGGAGTGGAAGTCGCTGTTGGCGGAGGCAAACGAGTGGAAGTAGGCGATGGCACAGCCGTCACCGTGGGGCTGGAAGATAGCGCACAACTTGTGCTGATGAGCAACGAGGCGATCATGAGGGACAAGAGGAGATGGTGCCATCTGTTCATTGTCACTTTTCGAGAAAGCTGATATAATATTGCATCTGTTGGGGAATTCCCACCCAAACTATAGCACAGAGGTCATCCAGGGACAATTGCCCTTGATTACCATCCTTGGGTAAAGTTAAGACAATTGCCGCCATAGGACAGAGTTCATTGGCTAGGCAGGGAATCCCGGACTTGGCACCGGTGTAAAGGGAAGGGTTTATGGCCAGATTGATCATTCTTGGTTCGGCGGCAGCGCTGCCCGATGCTTGCCGCGACAACACCTACATGGTTCTCGAGGGGCGGGAGAGCTCGATCCTGATTGATTGCGGAGGCAGCCCATTACATAAGCTACAGGTGGTCGGGGTCGATCTCGATACCCTCGATTCCCTCATCGTCACTCATCACCATCCCGATCACATCTACGGCGTGCCCGTCCTTTTGCTAGGTCTGTGGCTCTATGGCCGCCAAGAGCCATTTCACATCTTTGGCCCTCGGAGGAGCGTGGCGGCCATTACCTCGATCATGGATTTGCTGGAATGGCGGGATTGGGCCTTCGGCGGGGCTCAGGACAGGCCCGGTACGCTGCCCGTTGCCTTCCACGAGGTGGAGATGAGGGAGGGACACAGAGTCATCGAGTCGCCCGAGTTTGAGATCACCACAGCGCCAGTGGAGCATTCGATTCCCACTATTGCTGTGAAGGTGATGTCCAGGGAGACCGGCAAGGCCATCGTCTACTCCGGCGACACTGAACCTTGTGAAGCATTGGCCAGGCTGGCCCAGGGAGTGGACATCCTCATTCACGAGGGCACAGGCGACTATGCGGGGCATTCGACCCCCGCTCAGGCGGGAGCGATGGCTAAGCGGTGTGGTGCGGGCAAGCTGGTGCTCATCCACTTCTCGGCGCTCGGTTGTGACCTTGAGGGTTTGCGGCGGGCAGCCGAGGCCGAGTTCAATGGCCCTGTGGAACTGGCCGAGGACTTCGCTGTTTATTAACTATAAGGTTGTCACCGGCACCCCTCTTCCGGCGCATGAATTCCAACACCACCCAGTCTATGTAGGCTCCTTCTTGCCAGCGTTCCTCCAGGTTCTCAATGCCAGAGAAATCGAAGAGGGCCTGCTTGGTGGCTTCGTCGCAGAGGCCGTTGATCTCGCCGCTGTAGTAGCCCAGTTCGGAGAGGGTCTCCTGAACCTCGCGGGCTATTTCTCCTTCCAGGGGCAGAAGGTCCTCTGGTTTGCTCCTGAAGAAGTACAGTTTGTAGAGCCCTAGCAGCCGTTTCAACTCTTGGATGGGCGTGGGGTGGTCGTCAACCCGCAGGTCCACGTAGCGGTCGTTGAAGCCTCCGTAGCCGCCCTTCTCCCGAACCACCAAAAGGGCCGCTGACTGCTTCCCCCGGCTGTCCCCGCCGGCCTCCTGTCCGGCCTCCAGGGCGACCACCAACCGGTCGGCCAGCTCACCCGCGCTCTCCTCGAAAGCCCGGGCCATGGCCTGCACGGCCTCCTTGCTCACCAGGATGTTGCCCTGGCAGGCAAAGCTCTCCCCCACGATGTGACCGGCCCACGCGAAGCACTCCTTGCCGGTGTAGGCGGCGGCGTTACCGCAGGCATCTACGATGCCGACCTGGCGTCGGTCACGCTCCTCGTCGGCCTGGACCAGTTTCTCCAGTGCCTCTTGCGCCGACAGCCCCTCGGCCATTAGCCTCAGTCCGTCAGGGCCGTAGGTGGTGTTGGCCCAGGACTGGGTGGTGATGGCTCCCACCCCGGCCTTTGCCCAGGGCACCACCGCTCCCACGGCCAGGAACTTGGACTGCACAGCCACTCCGAGGTCGCCGTTTTCGGGGTCATAGGCGACGATGGAGAAGGTAGCTACCGATTTCTCTCGCTTACAAGTTTTCATGGGAATCCTCCTTTGCATGGCACGTGGGCTTGTGCTATACTTACGGATGTGTTGAGTTACACCGAATTCTATCTGGACCGAAGCGGTCCCTATTTTACGCCAAGAAAAGGAAACAGGCAAGTCAACAAAAGGGGGATCATCAATGTCTACTTTGCTAGTGAAAAACGCGACCTTGCTGGTCACCATGGACGAGGAGAGGCGGCGCATCGAGGATGGCGGCATCTTCGTGCGGGATAACGTCATCGAAGCAGTGGGGCCAACAGGGGAGTTGCCGCAGGAGGCTGACCGGGTTATCGTCGCCTCGGGGATGATCGTCCTGCCGGGGCTGGTGAACACCCACCACCACCTCTACCAGACCCTGACCCGCGCCCTGCCCGCCGTCCAGGATGTGGAGCTTTTCGATTGGCTGCGTACTCTCTATCCTATATGGGCAGAGCTTACCGGCGAGGCCGTCTACGTCAGCGCGCTGGTGGGCCTGGCTGAGCTGGTTCTCTCTGGCTGTACCACTACCACTGATCATCTGTATCTCTTTCCCAACGACGTTTCGCTAGACGACGAAATCCGCGCTGCTCGCGAGTTGGGCATCCGTTTCCATCCCTGCCGGGGCAGCATGTCCTTGGGCCGGTCCCAGGGAGGCCTGCCGCCAGATCGGGTCGTCCAAAGCGAAGAGGAGATCCTGGCCGACTGCCAGCGGGTCATAGAGGAGCACCATGATCCGGAGCTCTGTTCGATGTGTCGTATCGTCCTCGCTCCCTGTTCCCCCTTCTCGGTGACCCCGGAGCTGATGAGGGAGTCGGCGGCCCTGGCTCGCCGCTACTGCCTGCACCTCCACACTCACGTGGCCGAGACCCTGGACGAGGAAAGCTTTTGTCTGGAGAAATTCGGCTGCCGGCCGGTAGAGTACATGGAAAAGTTGGACTGGGTGGGTCCTGACGTCTCCTATGTCCACGCCATATACCTTAATGGGGAGGAGATCGAACTCCTGGCCGAGACAGGCACCGGGGTGGCCCACTGCCCCAGCTCCAACATGCGCCTTGGCTCAGGGATAGCCCCCATCCGCGAGATGTTGGACGCAGGCGTCAAGGTGAGCCTGGCCGTGGATGGCAGCGCTTCCAACGACAGCTCCCACATGCTGGCCGAGGCGCGCATGGCCATGCTCCTGCAGCGGGTTCAGAAGGGTGCTGGCGCGCTCAGTGCTCAGGAGACCTTAGAGATGGCCACCCGTGGCGGGGCATCTGTCCTGGGCCGCGACGATATCGGCTCGCTGGAAGCAGGCAAGGCGGCCGATTTCATCGCTATTGGCCTGAACAGGCTGGAGCACGCCGGGGCCCTGCACGATCCTTTGGCGGCGCTGATCTTCTGTGCGCCGGTCAACGTGGACCTGTCGGTCATTAACGGTCGGATAGTGGTTGATGGTGGTCACCTGGTCGATTTTGACCTGGGGGAAATCGTAGCCCGCCACAATCGGATCTCCCAGCAGATGGTGGAATGGAGGACGTCGGATGAAAGGGGCTAGGAAGAAGCTGGGCCAGCGGGGCGAGGATTTGGCGGTGGCCCATTTGGAAGAGCGGGGCTACGTCGTGCGCGAGCGCAACTGGCGCTGCCCGGCAGGTGAGATAGACATCGTGGCCCAGGATGGCGGTTGCTTGGTCTTCGTCGAGGTGCGCACCCGGCGAGGTCGGGCTCTTGGAACGCCTGAGGAGTCGGTGACGCCAACTAAGCAGGCCAAGCTGGTGAAAGTGGCCCAGACCTATGTGCAGGAGCACAGTTGGGAAGGCGATTGGCGCATTGATGTGGTGGCGGTGGAGATGACGTCTAGGGGCAGGTTGTTGCGGGTAGATCTGATAAAGAACGCGGTGACAGATTGGGAATTGATATGAAGGGAGGTTTTTCACATTCCATTGTGACATCAACAGAGGCGTTATTGAGAAAGCAACTGTATTACTTATTTCATGAACTACGATACAGGGCCAGATACTTCGCCTTCTAGGGCATCCCCGCCGACGTGATGGAGGAGTTCGACGGCACCAGCCAGCCACATCATCGCCATCTCAGGTCATAGCACGACGGGGATAGGTGGTGATCACGAACTTGATTCTTCACTAATTCGAGCTATAGTGTTTGCGCATTCCTTTCCTTGTCACTCCGACTACCCAGCAAACACGTGGCCCGGGAGGCGGAGCCCGTAGCAACCAGCGATGGGAATTGTATTTTGCCATAGAAGGGAAGACGGCCATATCCATGCTCACTCAGTCAGTTCTCGGTCACATCTGAGCTGTACCCTGACTGTTCGCTTTTTCAGCAGTAAGGTAACGCAACCAGTATGGCGCCAGGCAAGATAAATTGATCATAATCTCGCCCAAGTGGGTCATAAGCTCTACTTCTGGACTGGTGGGCAGAACGTGGCTTACTGGAAGAAGAGTGGAGACTTGTGGTGACCTACTTAGACGAATAAGCAAGCTACCAGGTGGTCGGGGTCTACACTCTGGAGTTGCGGGTCAGTCTGAGAGCATCGGGCGGAGGCCGCGGGACAGCGCGGGTGGAAGCGGCAGCCGGACGGCAGATCAATGGGGTTGGGGGTTTCGCCTTGAAGGATCATCCGCTTCCGCCGTCGTCGGGGATTGGGAACGGGGATCACTGAAAGAAGAGCCTGGGTGTAGGGATGCCTGGGGTCGGTCAACATCGTCTTGGTGGGACCGATCTCCACGATCCTACCCAGGTACATCACCGCTACCCGGTCGGTGAAATAGGCCGCTGTGGCCAGGTCGTGGGTGATGTAGAGGATGGTGATGCCGTGCTCATCGCGCAACTGGAGCAGCAGGTTGAGGATCTCGGCCCGAATGGAGACATCCAGCATAGAAACGGGCTCGTCGGCCACCAGCAATTGTGGATTCAGAACCAACGCCCCGGCGATCACCACTCGCTGCCGCTGACCACCGGAGAGCTCTTGGGGATAGCGATGGAAAAAGATCTCAGGAGGTTTGAGACCGGCGACATCCAGAGCTGCCTTTACTCGCTCGATCTTCTCCGCACGGCTCTTGACCAGCCGGTGCACCTCCAGCGGCTCGGCCACGGTCGCAAACACCGTCTGCCGTGGGTTGAGGGCTTCGTAGGGGTCTTGAAAGATGATCTGCATCTGCCGTCGTAGCCTCAACCGCTCACGGCTGTGCACCAGCTCGGGGACGCTTTGGTCGTTGAAGAGGATTTCCCCCTCGGTGGGTTCGTCCAGCCCCAGCACGTTCAGAGCGGTGGTCGTCTTGCCCGACCCCGATTCGCCCACCAGCCCCAGGATCTCACCCTTGCCCACGGAAAAGCTCACCCCATCCACGGCGTGGACGTGGCGGTGAGGCTTGCGCAGCAGAGTTCCCAGGATGGCCCTTGAGACCGGGAACAGTTTGCGCAGGTTGTTGACTTTCAAGACGATTTCATCTCGCGGCGTTTCTTGTTCCATTGGCTCAGGTTCTTTCTGACTGGACACTGGCATTGTTTTCGTAGTGACGACTTCAGTCGTCCACAATGGCGCCAAAGCGACTGAAGTCGCTATTACAAACCCCTTAATCTAGTGATTCATCTTTCCAGATGCTCCGGATGGCAGGCCACATAGTGGCCGGGCTTGACGGCCACCAACGGCGGACTTTCCACGGCACAGACATCGCTCTTGCAGTGGCAACGAGGCTCAAAACGGCATCCCGGTGGCAGCGCATCGAGCGGCGGTGGGTAGCCGGGGATGGAGGCCAGCGTTGAGGTAGGGCTGTCGACGTCGGGGAAGGCCTGCAGGAGACGCTGGGTATAGGGATGCAGCGGTTCGTTGTAGATGGTGTCCACACTGGCGTACTCGGCCGTCTTGCCGCCGTACATCACCAGGACGTCGTCGCAGATCTCGGCCACCACCCCCAGATCGTGGGTCACCAGGATGATGGACAGCTCCAATTCCTGCTGCAGATTCTGCAACAGGTCCAGAATCTGGGCCTGGATCATCACGTCGAGGGCGGTGGTCGGTTCGTCGGCGATGAGGATGTCTGGAGAGCAGGATAGAGCCATGGCGATCATCGCCCGCTGGCGCATCCCGCCGCTGTATTGGTGGGGGTACTGCCGGGCCATCTCCGGGATGATCCCCACCATCTCCAGCAACTCGCTCACCCGCTCGCTGGCCTCCTTCTTGTCCGTGGCCGCCCCGTGGAGCATAAGGGGTTCGGCAATCTGGTCGCCGACCTTGCGCACCGGGTTGAGGGCGTTCATCGCTCCTTGGAAGACGATGGACATCTTGCTCCAACGGTACTTCCGCATCTCCCGCTCGGACAAGCGCAGCAGATCCACGCCTTCGTACCGGACCTCGCCGGAGACGATGCGTCCTTCGGCGGGAAGCAGCCGCAGCACCCCCAGCATGGCCGTGGTCTTGCCGCATCCGCTCTCCCCCACCAGCCCCAGCGATCGTCCCTGCTCCAGGCTGAAACTCACGTCCTCCACCGCGCGCAGCGCGGCGCCGCGCCGCCCTGAGCCTGCCGAAGGGTCGTCGGTCAGGTAGTTGACGGAGAGATTCTGTACCTCCAGAACGGCCATTACTCTGCTACCCCCTCTGCCTCCAAGCCTCGACTGAGCTCGCCGAAGTCCTTTGGCCTTGCTCCTGTCACTAACGCCACCATCCGCCGTGCATCAAAGAGGTGGTGGGTTTTGAGCCTGGGGTTGACGATCTCCTCCAGCGTGCTGCCCATCAAGACCAACCCTAGACTGACCCAGACGATGGCGAAGCCGGGCGGCAGCAAGAACCACCAGGCCATGCGGCTGATGGCCCGCTCGAAGGCAAAGTTGAGCATCATGCCCCAACTGACCAGCGTGGGGTCGCCAAGTCCCAGGAAACTGAGCGACGATTCGGCTATGATGGCGCCCGATACACTCAGCACCGCCTCGGCGAGGATCAGTGGGAGCACCTGGGGAAAGACGTGGCGTGCGATGATGCGCAGGCTGCCCGCGCCGATGGCCCGGGCGCGCAGAACGAATTGACGTTCCTTAATCGAAAGTACCTGCGAGCGCACCAGGCGCGCGGTGTAGATCCAACCCAACAGGCCGATCACCAGGATGATCTTCCACAGACCCCGCCCCCACATGGAGATCAACACCAGCATCAGCGGTAGGTGGGGAATCACCAGCAGGAAATCCACCAGCCGCATCAATGCGTTGCCGATCCGTCCGCCGTAGTAGCCGGCCACCAGGCCCACCGTGGTGCCGATGAACATGGACATGAAGGAAGCGACGAAGCCAACAGTCAGCGAGACACGTGCGCCATAGATGAGCTGGCTCAACACGTCCTTGCCCGCGTCGTCCCGGCCCAGCAGATGCTCAGCATCCGGCGGGGCGAGGAGGTCCCCGGGTTCCACATCTATCCGTTCGTCGGGATCGTAAGGGGCCAGCCAGGGGGCAAAGATGGCGACAAACACCACGGAGAGAAGTGCCAACGCGCCGACGATGCCCATCGGTCTGAGCCGAAAGGTGCGCCATATTTCCGTAAGCAAAGCGGCGAACTGCTCCATTGTCACACCCCGCTCTATTCCGCGTATCTTTTCAATATTCCAGGGTCAAGCAGGCCGGGCTCCCATGCCCGGCAACCCGACGGCCCTTCGGGGGCTCAGGACAGGCGTGGGAGCCGCCTCTGCTGCGGTCTATTCCGCCGTCACCCGCGGGTCCAGCACCGAGTACAGCAGATCGGCCAGTAGATTGGCTGCGACGACGCTGACGGCCAGGAGTAGAAATGTGCCCTGTAACACTGGGTAGTCCCGCTTCATCACCGCGTCGTACATCAGCCGGCCGATGCCGGGCCAGGAAAAAACCGTCTCCACCTGGATCGCCCCGCCGACGGTGTAGCCCAGGTTGAGCGCGACCATGGTCACCATCGGCAGCATAGCGTTCTTGAGCGCGTGGTCGCGCAGAATTTGGAAGGTGTTCACCCCTTGGCTTTGGCGGTCAGGATGTAGTCCTCGCTCAGCACCTCCACGACGCTAGAGCGCATGATCATCACGTATGAACTGGTGTAGACGATGGCCATGGTGAGCGTAGGCAGGATGAGGTGCTTGCCCACGTCGGCCCAATAGGTCCACCCGTCCTCTGGCTTCAGACCAGGGATGACCATCCCACCGACGGGCAGGTGACCCCGGGCCAGGATGAGCAGGATAATGCCTAGAAAGAACGTGGGCAACCCCCAACTGAACAGCGCCCACAACAGGATGGTCATATCCAGCCGCGTGCCGCGTCGCCACGCGGCCACCAATCCCAAGGCCATCCCGAAAACAAGGGCCAGCGTTTCACCGGCCGCCACCAACACCACGGTGCGCCACACCCGTTCCGCCAGCACTTCGCCCACGTCCCGCCGGCTACGGAAGGAGATGCCCAGGTTGCCACGCAGCAGGGCGCGCACGTAGGCGGTGAACTGGGTGTCGAATGCGCCCACCACGTCCCCTTCCCTCAACCGCTCGGCGTTGAAGAAGACCGGTTTATCGAGCCCGAAATCGACACGGAGCTTCTCTTTAGCCTCGCGCGTTAGCCGTGGACTGCGGACGATCGCTTTGACCGGATCGCCAGGTAGAATGCGGAAGAGAAAGAAATTGAAAACGATCACCACGAGCAGGGTGGCCAGTGCGAAAAAGATCCTGCGGATCAGGTAGTCGCTCCGTTGCATAGGCACCTCACTTGGAACCCGGTCGGCCCGGCAGGAGGCCGGGCCGACCGGATACTGGGTCGTTCACCGCTACTGTACGGGCTGAGGGTCTTTCACGAGGTTCCACTTGTTTAGAAGGTCTCCCCCGGAGAAGTCAGTGAAAGTGAAGCGGTCGCTGCGATAGGCCTGGATCGTCAGCGGGTAGACGAGGTTGATGTAGGGGCGATCCTCGAACAGGATCTCCTGCGCCTCCCAGATCAACTCGCGGCGCTCCTCCTCATCCATGGTGATGCCCTGCTCGCGGTATATCGCGTCGTACTCCTCGTTGCAGTAGCCGCAGTCGCTAAGCCAATCCGCTATCGACTGGCAGGTGAAACAAAACACCGCAAAGTCGGGGTCTGGGTCCCACCCCCAGCCCCACAAGATCATGTCGAAGTCCCAGTCCGGCTCCAGCAAGTCGTACAGGGCGTCACCATCCATCAGCGTGGGCGGGGCCGAGATGCCGATGTCGGCCAGGCCATCGGAGATGATCTCCAAGATACGGGCAGCGAAGCCGAGCTCCTCCGAATAGAGGCGATATTCCAGCGGGTTGCCGTCGGCATCCTCGCGGATCCCGTCGCCGTCGCTGTCCAGGTAGCCGGCCTCATCCAGAATGCGGTTGCCCTCGTCCGGGTCTAAGGGGAGAGGCACGAGGTCGGGGCTGACCCAGTCGCCCATGGCCGGAACGAGGATGCTTCCAGCTATCTCGCCGTAGCCCGCGTAGGCCACGTTGATGATCTTCTGCTTGTCAATGGCGTAGTCCATGGCCAGGCGCACCGCCGGGTCGTTGAGGCTCTCGGGTTGGGTGCCGTCCACGTGGGAGTTGATGACCAAGTCATCTAGAGACAGCGAGTCCATGATCACTACCTCGACGTTCTCCGCATCCTGCAGGGGTTGTACCGCCGTGTACGGGACTTCGGTGATCAGGTCAACCTCGCCGGCCAGAAGCGCCTGCACTATGGCGTCCTCGGTGGCGTACTGCTGGATGACGATGCGGTCAATCACTGGCTTGCCACGATAGTAGTCCTCGTTGGCCTCCACGATCATGTACTCGTCTTCCACGTATTCCACCAGCTTGTAGGGGCCGGTGCCGATGACGGCCGCGGGATCCTCGAACTCCATGATCTCGTCGTAGGTCATGCTTTCCCAGACACTCCGCGGCAGGATCCAGGCATAGTGCAGCCGGGCAGTGAGCATCAGCGCCGTCGGTTCCGAAACGGTGATCTGAACGGTGGTGGGGTCCAGGGCGACCACTTCCTCGAAACCTGTCACGTAAAGCTCCAGGGGCCCGATCATCCCCTCCATTAAGAAGTTCAGGCTCCAGGCCACGTCCTCGGCGGTGCAGGGGGTGCCGTCGTGGAAGGTCACCCCCTCGCGGACCTTGAAGGTCCACACCAGTCCATCGTCGGAGACGGTCCAGCTCTCGGCCAGACCGGGCTCAAAAGTTTGCAGTTCAGCCCACTCTATCAGCCCGTCGTGGAACCAGTAGCGAAGGGTGTAGGATTCCCAGCCAGTGGCCGGGTTTATCGCGTCCCAAATGGTGGTTGCGCCGACACGCAGGGTGACGGGCTCGGCCGGGGCGGCCTTGGCGAGCGCGATGTACTCCGCCGCTTCCTCGGCGCTGGGGATGAGGAGCTTCCAGCCAGGATGGATCAGGTTGGGGTTCTCGATGTGGGCGAAGCTGGTATCTTCCTCGTATTTAGAGTTAGTAGCGCCGACGATGGCCCAATAGGCCGGGCCGCTGCCCAGGTACTTCTCCGCCAGGGTCCAGAGGTTGTCCCCCAGCTTGACCGTGTAGGTCATCTCCTCCTGGGCCGGCGGAGCACCGCTGCTTGCGCTCAACCCCAGGGTCAGCAGTATTGCCAGTGCTAGAACCAGATTTAGGCCAACTCGTTGGCACAGCGTCTTCTTAGACATTTCTTACCCTCCTTGTTTGTGTCTTGAAACTAACGCGAGAACCCGACATTTTCGTGCCATAGGCATCCCTCCTTTCCACTTACACAAGGTTGTGCTTCTCGATGAAATCCTCCAGCACTTCGGTCAGGTCGGGCCGTCCGATTTCCTGCAGGTTATAGTAAACGCGTATTGAGGGCTTATTGATCTTGACAATTCGACTTAGGTCAATTGGCGTGCCGATGACCACCGCATCACATTCGGTGCTGTTGATCGTGGCCTCAAGGTCTCTTAGTTGCTGCTCGCCATACCCCATGGCCGGCAAGACGGTTCCGATCTCTGGATAATGCTCAAAAGTTTCAGACAGTTTGCCTACCGTATACGGCCGCGGGTCAACAAGCTCTGCCGCACCAAACTTCCGGGCTGCAACGACCCCCGCACCGATCTTCATCTCGCCATGAGTGAGGGTCGGACCGTCCTCGACCACCAGTACCTTCTTGCCCTTGACTACAGAGGGATCATCTATGTCAAGGGTCGACGCAGCATCGCTGACAACCGCATTGGGATTCACTGCGGCTATATTCTTCCGGACGGCTTCAATGCCGGCAGCATCCGCACTGTCCATCTTGTTGATGATCACCACATCGGCAATTCTCAAAGTCACCTCGCCCGGGTAGTAGCGCAATTCATGGCCTGGATGATGCGGATCGACCACTGTCACCTGCAGGTCAGGCACGTAAAACGGGAGGTCGTTGTTACCACCATCCCAGAGAATCACGTCACAGCCGTCCGGATCGTTTTCAGCCTCTCTAAGGATGGCCTCATAATCTACGCCGGCATAGACAACATTGCCGCCAACAATATGGGGTTCATACTCTTCCATCTCTTCTATGGTGCATTTATGCTTTTCCAGATCGGACAACTCCGCGTAACGTTGCACCCTTTGGGCGACAAGGTCACCGTATGGCATGGGATGACGGATGACCACGACCTTTATGCCCTTCTCCATCAATATCTCACTGATCCTCCGTGAGGTCTGGCTTTTGCCGCAACCGGTTCGGACCGCCCCTACTGCAATGACCGGTTTGGAACTCTTGAGCATGGTATCCTTGGGGCCCAGTAATACAAAACTGGCGCCAGCCGCTTCCACGATGGCGCTGACAGACATGACATGCTGATAAGAAACATCGCTGTATGAGAAGGTGCACTCGTCCACATTCAGATCTCTAATTAGCCTGGGAAGGTCTTCTTCCGCATAAATCGGGATGCCTTCCGGATAGAGTTTGCCAGCCAATTCGGGCGGGTATCTTCGGCCTGCAATATCCGGGATTTGGGCCGCAGTGAAGGCAACGACGTTATAGGCCTCATTGTCGCGGTAATAGGCGTTGAAGTTGTGGAAATCTCTTCCGGCTGCGCCGATGATGAGCACATTTCTCTTCGACATAACTTCCTCCATTTCTCTTCTTTTTGGGATTGATTAGCTTCCTAGTGCTGCTACCATCACGGCTTTGATGGTGTGAACTCTATTCTCAGCTTCGTCAAAGACGATGGAGGCCAACGACTCAAATACCTCTTCGGTCACTTCCATCGCCTCCAGTCCGAATCGCTGGTAAATGTCTTCACCGATAACCGTTTCGCGATTATGAAAGGCCGGAAGACAATGCATAAACTTGACATTGGGATTGCCGGTCTTCTCCATCGCCGCCTCGTTGACCTGATACGGCTTTAGCAGGTTGATTCTCTCCTCCCAGACTTCTTTTGGTTCCCCCATGGAGACCCAGACGTCCGTGCACAGAAAATCGCAGTCCTTGACACCGCCGTCCAAATCATCGGTGACGGTGATCTTCGCTCCGGTCTGCTTGGCGATCTGCTGGGCTTGGGCGACCAGCTCCTGGTGCGGCTGAACGCTCTTGGGGGCCACGGATCGAAAATCCATCCCCATTTGGGCAGCCCCCACCAATAGCGAATTGCCCATGTTGTTGTGGGCATCGCCCAGGTAGGCAAACTTGACCTGGCTGAGCGGCTTGTTGCTGTGCTCCATCATGGTCAATAAATCGGCCAGCACCTGGGTGGGATGGAATTCGTTGGTCAGGCCGTTCCAGACAGGCACTCCGGCGTATTTGGCCAGCACCTCCACCCTTTCCTGCCCAAAGCCTCGATATTCAATCCCATCGTACATCCTGCCCAGGACCCTGGCTGTGTCTTTTACAGTCTCTTTTGTGCCCAGTTGGGAACCAGTCGGTCCCAGATAGGTCACGTGCGCGCCCTGATCGTAGGCTGCCGTTTCAAAAGCGCAGCGCGTTCGGGTCGAGGCTTTCTCAAAAATGAGCGCTATGTTCTTTCCTGTCAATCTCGGTTGCTCAGTTCCGGCGTATTTTGCCTTCTTCAGATCCGCAGAGAGGTTGAGCAGGAACTCGATCTCGTTGGGAGTGAAATCCAATAGTTTCAGGAAATGTCTATTCCTTAGGTTGAAGGCCATTTCTTACCTCCAAACAGCTTCTCGTGTATATCCGTTAGATGGCTTCAGGATCATAGGGCTTTCCAATAGTCTTCGGCGCAGCCGTCCTACCCACGAGCCCGGCAAGTGCGGCGATCGTCAGCAAGTATGGCACCATCACAGCGAATTGATACGGAATGACGGCCCCAAAGGTTTGGATCCGCAGTTGTAGGGCATCCGCTGCTCCAAAAAGCATGCAAGCACCAGCGACCACTATTGGATTCCATTTACCGACGATAAGTGCAGCGAGGACAACGAACGCCCTCCCCCCCGTCATGTTGGGCGCAAAATACCCAAGCTCGGCCTGTGCGAGGGCGCTCCCACCCAGCCCGGAGAACACACCACTGAGAATCACGCCCGCATACTTAAGCCGAAACACCGACAACCCAGCGCTAGCGACAGCATGAGGATGCTCTCCCACGGCTCGGATGTTGAGCCCCCAACTCGTACGGTATAGAACCCAGGCGGACACCAGCGGCAAGATGAACGCGATCCAGACAATCACAGGCTGGGCGAAGATCACTCGCCCGAAGAAAGGCACATCGTGCAATTCGGGCGGGCTCAATACAGGAAACGTGGCAACGCGCTCTCTCTCCGTTGGAAACAGCCGGGCATATCCGAAGTTTGTCGCTCCGAGAGCGAGAAAGTTGATCGCTGCGCCCGAGATAAGCTGGCTAGCACGACGGGACACAGTGAGGTAAGCATGCACGACCGCCAGGAGTCCACCAACCGTCATAGCACAGATCGCGGCTATGACAACGTTCCCCGTAAAGAAGCTCGCGGCGACCGACGCAAGCGCACCGGCCAGCATCATGCCTTCCATGCCAATATTGACGACACCGACTCGCTCCGTATAAACTGCACCTATGCTGGTCAGCATCAGTGGAGCTGCCAAGCGGACACTCGCCTGAAGCCAATTACTGATGGAGTTCATGTCCAGATGCTACGCCCTCCTCTGCACGCGATTTCTTCTTCTGCTGCCGGGTGAGGCGCACTCGCTCGCCGAACCCAATGGCAATGACAAACAGCACCGTCAGTGCCTGGATAACCAGTGCCATAGAGGCTTCGATGCCGGTCACGATCTGCATTTTGCCTGCACCCGCTTTTAGGCTTCCGAAGAAGACACCCGCGACGATCATGCCCAGCGGATTGCCATTCGCCAACATAGCGAGGGCAAGCCCCTCGTACCCAACACCACCTGCGAAAAAGTCAAACAGCCTGAGTTTCAGCCCCAGGACCTCGCCAGCCCCCGCCAGGCCACCTAGCCCACCACAAACTAACAGTACGAGGAAAATCTGCCGTGCAACGCCAACCCCAGCGTAGCGCGCCGCCTCGGGGTTTTCCCCGACCATCCTGGTTCGAAAGCCAAAGGGGGTGTAGCGCAGCAGGAAGTGCAAGACCACGCCAAGGACAACCGCCAAGATGAGACCGGCGTGCAGGCTTGTCCCCTTCACTAGGATGGGCAGACGTGCACTGGGCAAAATGGGCGGAGACATAGGAAAGAAGGCACCCTTCTCAGCCAGTGGGCTGGGTTCATGCAGAAGCCAACTGACAAAATAGCCGGCTACATAGTTCAGCATGAGGGTGGTGCACACTTCATTCACTCCCCGATAGGCACGGAGATAGGCGGGCACCAGCGCCCAAAGAAGACCGCCGGCGAATCCCGCCATAACGGCGAGGAGCAGGTGAACCCAGGCAGGCACAGGAAGAGGGATGAGGCCCACGGCGGTTGCGACTGTTGCACCTAGGTAGATTTGTCCCTCGCCCCCGATGTTCCACAAACCGGCCTTGAATCCGAGACCAACGGCGAACCCCCCGAGGAGCAGAGGCGCGGCTCGTACGCCTGTGTTGGCCAGGGCAGCGACGCTGCCGAATGATCCTTCAAGCAGAGCGGCATACGCTTCAATCGGATTTGCACCTGCCGCCCAGATCAGCCCGGCGGAAACCACCAACGCTAGGATGACTGCAAGGATTGGCCTCGCACCTGAAAGTACAAGCCCTTCCAGGCCAGGTAGTTCGATTGTTCTGCGCTCCTTCATACGCTCTCTCACACCGCTTGTTTTGTACGCTCGCGATGACCTAGCATCATCTCCCCTATCAGGTTGACATCCGCGGTCTCGGCATTCAACTCTCCCATGATCTCACCCCTGAAAAAGACGAGGATGCGATCGCTGACAGTCAACACCTCTGGTAATTCCGTTGAAATGAAAAGCACAGCAGCGCCACGGTTTCGCTCTTGGAGCAATATGTTGTGGACGGCCTCCACCGAGGCAACATCCAAGCCCCTCGTCGGCTGAGAGGCGACCAGCAGCGCAGGCTTAGCGTTTAGCTCACGTGCTATCACAACTCTCTGTTGGTTCCCACCGGACAAGTGCCGAAGTGGGATCGCGGGGGTCGGTGTTCTGATGTCGTAGTCCTGAATGAGGGTTTTGGCGCGGTCTCCTATTTCACTCCATTGCAGGATACCCCGCCTTGTAAAGGGGGGATTGTCGAACGTTTTGATGATCAGGTTCTCTTCTACGGTGAAATCGGCAACCAGGCCCGTCTTGCGCCGGTCTTCGGGGATGTAGCCCAGCAACGATGGGTCACGGGTGACCCCCGTAATGAGTTTCTCGTTGATTCGGATGGTGCCCTCCGTGGGTCGGCGCAAACCCGCAATACACTCAGCCAATTCTCGCTGCCCATTCCCACCTACCCCGGCAACTCCGACGATCTCCCCAGCATGCACCGTCAGGCTCAGGTCTCTGAGCGCTGGGACACCGCGGTCATCTTGGCAACTGAGGCCATCGACTACGAGCACAGCTTGCTTGGACTCAGAGGGCGGTCGTGGTCGCCTATCCAGGAAGACATTTCGCCCGACCATCATCTGCGCCAGTTCGGTGGGCGAGGTTTCTCCGGGGTCTACAGTGCCAACAACGTGACCATCTCGCAGCACGGTAACCCGATCGGCAACCTCTTTCATTTCCCTAAGCTTATGACTGATAAAGACGATCGAACGGCTCTTATCAGCCAGGCGTCGTATGCTCTTAAAGAGCCGCGCTGCTTGAGAAGGTGCAAGGACGGATGTGGGCTCGTCGAGGATTAATACGCGTGCATCCCGGAAAAGTAGCTTGAGAATCTCCAGCCACTGCCGGTCTCCCACCGGAAGCTGCCAGACGGGGGTTGAGGGATCGAGACCAAGACCGTACTCATTGGCCAACTCCTTGAAACGGGCACGAGCCGAATCCAGGTCGAGGAGAGGCGGACGCTTCGGCGGAATGCCTAAGATGACGTTCTCAAGCGCAGATAGGTTGTCTGCCAGCATAAAATGCTGGTGGACCATTCCAATGCCAAGATCCACTGCTACCCGCGGCGAGGTTATCCTGACCTCTTTGCCACGAATGTAAATCCTTCCGCTGTCCGGCTGGTGCAGGCCATAAAGGACGTTCATGAGGGTGGTCTTGCCTGCACCATTCTCGCCCAACAAGCCGTGCACTTCCCCCACCCTCACCTCGAGCATGATGTTGTTGTTTGCCAAGACGCCTGGGAATCGCTTGGTTATCCCCACCATGCGTAACGCGATGTCGGCACTTTGATCCACCCGCTACACCTCCACGCCAGGTCCCGCCCCACCCCCGCGAGGTTCCGGGGTGGGGCGGGTGTCTCCGTGCAAAGGATCCGTGTCCTATGGTTCTACGTCGATCTCTCCGGATCTCATCTTCTCTAATGCGTCAAAGACTTTCTGTTGCACGTCCTTAGGGGTCAATTCTGTCATGTGCACATCGACCCCCCCTGGGGTGTTGACATCTACGTACACCATCTCGAGGGGTACGCCCCTTCCACAGGCCAATTCGAGGATCATCATGCCAGGAGACCCCAACGTACTGCCGAGGACAGCATTGGGCCCAAGCGAGCTCGAATCTCGGTAGAGGCCAATTGCCTTCACGCCCCTATCCTCCGCGGCGGAGATGAGGCCTGCATCCGCGGTATCCAACATGTGCCACAAGACGTCCACGCCGTCGTCAATCAACGCCAGGGCCGCCTCGCGCGCCTTGACCACATCCGCCCAGTCTCCTGTGGCTATGTAGGTGACCTCTATGTCTTTGCCGCAGGTTTCCACTCCAAGCTCAAACCCCTCCAAGCCCTGGTCTGAACATTCGAGAAGCTCTCCCACTACGTAGGCCACGTGGTCTGTCTCGGTCATTTCGCAGGCCAAGATCCCCGCCAGATAGCCCATCTGCCGGAAGCTGAGCGTGGTGGCGCTGACGTTATCGGCCATTGGTGGCCCATCCGCCACACCGAACTGGAGATCTGGGTACTCCTGGGCTACCGTCCCAATCGAGTCTGCGTATTCGCCGCCATGGCCGATGATGATGCCATAACCCTCGGCGGCGTAGTTACGCAAGACCTCAATCTGCTCATCCTGGCTGACGCTTTCGCTGTAGCCGATCTCAACGCCACAGTCTTTCGCAGCGCGCACGAGGCCTTCGTAACCGAACTGATTCCACGACTGGTCAGTAACGACCCCCGGGAACAGGACTGCAACCTTCGTTTTTGCCTTGGTAGGCACTGCGGTGGGGGCTTTGGTAGGCACTGCAGTAGCTGCTGGCCCGCACGCCGAAAGAACCATTGCCAGTACAATGGACACGGCGAACATGATCTTAAGGTGCCTATTCATTTTTTTTCTCCTTTCTAAAGTGATATGCGTTTTCGTACCGACTTCCGTATGCTAGTGTTCAAAGCCACTGAGCGCCTTTCGTTCCCGTCACACCACCTCCTTTCTAATGCTCGGAGTCGCTATACAGTTCCCGTCACGATCCGAGCTCTTGGCGAGCTATTTGCACGATGGTGCCCACAACCTGCTTTGCCAGCTTCTCCCCTTTCTCGCGCGAAGCATAGGTTGCCTTGTAAAGTACACCAGATTTGGGAATAATGTCATCTGGCGGCGGAAAGATAGAGTATGTCGGCATTCGCTCAGTCTGGTCGTCAATGATCTTGTCCTCTCGCACCAGCTCAGGAGCAAAGTACTGCATGAGCGCGGTTTCTGTAATAGCTGCGTGCTCCATCTCCCACCCCGGGAAGCCCGCCTCCGCGAAAAGTTCATCAACCATCTCATCTGAAACCTGATCCCACCACGACAGGATCACGACACGTGCATCATCCACTTCGCGTACGAAAAGCTCCACCGCCTCGGTCAGGAATGCGCCGTTCTCATAGTGGCCGTTAAGCACAAGGAATCTCCTCCCGCCGTGACGATACGTCTCTCGCAGGATGTCGAGCGTCAAGTTGATCAGCGTGGTCCCATCCAGGCTAGTCGTACCGGGAAACAACTGCCCGCCGCTCTGTGACTTGTACCCGTATGCAATCGGCGGCAACACCATAGCGTGTAATTCCTCGCACACCATTTTCGCCAGGCTTGTTGGGATCACGACATCAACGTTCAAAGGTAGATGGGGTCCGTGTTGTTCCAATGAGCCCACCGGAAGGATGACAATTCTTCGGCTCACCTCAGCCCGATACTCTTCCCAGGTCATCTGTTCTACCAGCATTGTTTGGCCTCCTTACTAAGCCTTTAGCCAACTTCGACACGAACTCCGTCAGGTCGCGGCCGTAGACCTTGAGCCTCAGAGATCTCATCACCTCAGACGGGATCAGAATCCCTCAACCTGCTTAGGGAAGTAATCTTCACAGGTCCCTTCCCGGTAAACGTCTGCCGTACAGCAGTGAAGTCCGCCCCCAAATGGTGACACTTCATAGAACGGGACCGGAACGACTTCAACCCCATGCCTATCGAGCAACTCCATGACAGGGGTCTCACTGGCTTCAACACAGACGGTCTTCGGATCGAGTACCAGAGTGTTCATGCTTAGCCACCAACTGCAAAAGTCCATCGGCCCTTTCTTCTGGAGAAGCGCTTTCGGGGGTTCCACAAGTTCCCAGTCATTCTTCTTCAACAGTTCCCTTTCCAGCTTCCCGAGAGGGGGTCGTGTCGGATTGACAAGCGCAAAGCCGGGGCGAAGAGGGACGAGGGTCGTGTCCATATGCCACGGCAGGAGTTCTCTACGCCCCACCTTATGGATTCGATGGTTAGGAAAGTGGCGTCGCAACCACTCAATGCCGGCATCATTGGTAACCATTGACTTCTGGACAAAAAGATCCTTTCCGAAGCGGACAACATCGGCGGCATCAAACAACGGTTCCACTTCAGTGAGTATCCAATCGCCCTTTTCCGCGCGCTCATACTGCTCTTCTTCACTCAATGAGTTCCATTCCTTCCACCAGTCTTTCTTATAAGAGCGTTCTGTCAGGCGCGGTTTGGGCGCCGCCTCGAAGCGAAAGTTTGGATCTTCTTTGAAGTACTGTTCGAACAATGGTCGGTAGCAGAGATACTCATACCAGCGGCTGTGGTAGGACATGGTCGCTTCCAGGATTTCGTTGCCGATTGTGAGCAGGAAATCCCGAGCGGGGCAACAGCCAAACATCGATCCCTGCTTCCAGTCGGGGGTTTGAACCGCCTGGCTGAAATCGATCGGAGTCGGCCGATCAACGCGAATGCCACGGCTCTCAAGGATCTTGGCGAAGTTGTCCAGTTGTTCGTTGGCCTTGTCTTGCATTTCCTTGGGGTAGGGCCCGTATGTGCCCAAGGGAAACCCGTCCTCCGGCCAGTCGCGTTGAATGGCGATCTCAGGGGCCTGGACCATAGTCCCGTCGGCGCGGCCGAGAATGATATGTTTTAGCGGATCCCATTCATTCCACGAGTTCACTACTGTTTTTCTTGATTCTTCTGGCATCGTAATCCTCCTTAATTTATGGAGAAACCAAATAGAGTTTGGACAATCACTTGCGCCCAAAGTCCTTGATTCTTGGCTCAAAAGCCCCATTCTGGCGTCAAAGTTAGTGCAAACGGGCAGCTTTGAGACAACAATTTGTCCGAATTCTAAATGTTTTGTCCATTGGATTATTATTGGGGGCGTAACAGTTAGAAAAATCGATGTCCTTAGCCAATCACCCCTAGCTGGAATTTGGGTTCGTAGAGATCAAGCCCGACAAAACTCTCGAAGGCGTCAACACCTGGAACCTCCCTCAGTTCTTTGGTAGCGAAGTGCCTGTATTCTTCAAGGTCCCTGCAAACGTACCAGGCAAATAGGTCAAACCGGCCAGTAACCATGACTACACTGGAAACGCCTGGTATAGCCAGGAGGGCTGACACGGCTTCGTCGGGGGACGCCTCGCTCCTTAACTTGATGCCGATGATCGTGAATGCATTGTAACCAATCTTATAAGGGTTCATGACTAGGACGAGATCCATCACTCCGGACGTCTTCAACCGCCTTACCCGGTTGCGAACGGTGGCTTCCGTCACCCCTCGCTTCTCGGCCAGTTCCCTGTAGGAGAAGAAGACATCCTCCTGGTGCGCCTCCAATATGGCTCGATCCAAGTCATCCAGGGAAGCCGCCCTCTTGTAGTCGGGCAGATTTTCGTCTGTCCGAATTCGCAACACCTGTTTACGCGTACGGCCTCTCTTGCCCACGCTCGTCACCCCTCTCTACCCCGAGTCTGCTCTGCAACTGCCATAGCATCACGTCCACGCCCTGATAGATCGTCTGCTCTCCTTGTCACTATCAGTTGGACTCCGCGCTGCGAGCGCTCGCATGCCTTATTATAATACGAAAATTTCTGCCTGTCAAATTGTCGAGGTTCAATCCAGAGCGTTGTTATCTTTCAGAAAAGAAAAAGCGCGCTAATCGGGCTTCATGCCCCGTACGTAGCGGTTCATCCAGTCGAGTAGCGCCTCGTTCTGAGCACGACGCACGATCGGTGCTCCCTTGATCGCCCCCCCATGGGGGCTGTTCGGGAAGCGCAGCATCTCTACGACACAACCACTGGCCTTGAGCACGGCGTAGAACTGCTCCGATTGTTCTGCCGGGCAGCGATAATCGTGCTCACCCTGCACCAACAAGGTAGGAGTCCTGCAACGATGCGCATACGTGATCGGGGAGCAGCGTTGGTACACCTCGGGGATTTCGTGCGGCAGCCCGCCCAGCTCCTCAGGGGTGAGCCAGACACCGGCGTCGCTGACGCCATATATGGTGACCCAGTTGGTGACCGGGTTCTCTGGCACGGCGGCCTTGAAACGATCTGTCTGTCCCACAATCCAGCAGGCCATATACCCTCCGTAGGAAAGGCCGCAGCAACCCAGGCGGTTCGGGTCGGCAATGCCTTTCTCAATGGCAAAACCAACGCCCGCCATCAGGTCCTTGTAGTCCAGGTTGCCATAATCACCGATGATCTTGGTGCTAAACTCGTCCCCATAGCCGGTGGAGCCACGATAGTTGATAAACAACACCGCATAGCCCGCGCCAGCCAGCATCTGAAAATCAAAGGAGAACATGTGGCCACAGCCAGTATGTGGCCCACCGTGGATGTATAGGATGGTCGGATAGGGGGCTTTACCGATGCTCGGCTTTATGATCCAGCCTTCCACCTGTACCCCATCGCTGCCAGGGAAGGACAGGTGTTCGACCGTGGGGAGATCCCATTCCGCCAGCAGGCCGGCGTTGAGATGGGTGAGCTGTCGCTCGTTGGACTCGTCCACGTCGGCGATGAACAGATCCACCGGGTTGTCGAGAGTGCTGACGGCGAAAAGCAAGCGCCCGTCATCCATGCCCAGTGGCATGCAGGAGCGCTCGCCTGCCACCACCGGTGCCCACGATTCAGGTCCGCTTAGGGCAACGCGGTAGATTTGAAGCGTGCCCCCATCCTGAACCTGCACGAAGGCGGTCTGGCCGTCCTTTGTTATCAGGATCCTGGGAAGCATTAGTGATCCTATCGGCATATCCCCATCTACTTCCCCACCCACTTGAAACGTGAGACCTGCCGTGCGACATTCGGGCTCATCTCCCTGGCCGTCAATCATCCATAGGTTCTCGTTCGAGCCATCGGGGAGGCCGAGTGGGTTTCCAATGAAAACGATTTGCTTGCCGTCTGGCGTCCAGGCCGCGGAATTGGCATAGCCCCAATCCCTCACAAATCCGCGGACCTCTCCACCCAGGTTCACGACCTTGAGAACGGGATAGACTCGATGCGAATCCGGAAACATCGCTGCGGAGAATAGAATCTCTTGTCCATTTGGCGACCAGACCGGCTCGCTGTTGTGACAATCGTCCTTTGTTAGTCGCTTGGGCTCACCTCCTTCGACAGGGATGACGTAGATGTCCTGCACCACATTGTCCAGGTATCCCACCCCATCGAAGCGGTAGATGTAACGGGTGACACGATAGGGCTTTGTGGGGTCCGGAGGCTCAGTCGCTGGCGTAGAGGTAAAGGCGATGTACTTCCCATCGGGTGACCAGGCAGGACCGTCACCGACACCCAATGGCATGGCTGTCAGCGCCCAGGCCTCGCCGCCATCCACCGGGATGAGATAGATTTGCGGCTTGTCACCTCGGGTCGAGAGGAAAGCAATCTGCTTGCCGTCCGGTGACCACTGTGGATTCGCGTCGCGGGCGAGCCCGGCGGTGAGCTGGCGTGACTCGCCCGTCTCCAGCGACAAGAGCCAGATGGCAGCGTACTCCTCCTCCTTCTCGGCGTCTACGTGGGAGACGGCGTAGGCAATGGTTTTGCCATCGGGAGAAAGCTGTCCGTCCTGCAGGAACATGAGTTGGAACAAGTCCTCTGGTTTGACCGTCCGAAGCTCTTTTTTCTCTTCCATGTTCCTCCTAGTATGCAGTCATCGGCAGATCTACCGCAATCATCAGTGACGTGACTGGCTTCTCAACGTGTAAACGTACGATAATAGTCGCCACATGACAAGTTCGCACGAAGCGCCCGTCCGTTGAGGACAGTGTCGAAGCGGATGCGTTCGGGCGAGCGATCATCTTCTCCCACTCGGAAAACGCCGCTACCCAAAGGCACCAACGGCTCCTCCTCCCCCGATGGATCGACCAGCCCCAGCGCGCCCTTGCGCAGGACGATCCGAACATTGGAGAGCCAGGGGTTATGCGAGCGATAGTGACCGGGATAGGCATCCCATTCCTGTGGATGGTCGAAGGTCGTTGGGCCTGTGTACCTATCGTTGGTGTAGCAGCCCGGGCCGTGGAATGCCTCTACCACCTCCCCCTCTTCGCGCCCAAAGCGGAGCAGGAAGAGCGCAAAGTCAGGATGGTCCACATAGAAACGGTCGGGGCCACATCGTTCGAGCACGACGTGCTCATCGCCATAGCGTAGCATCAACCGCTCCCCCTCTGCCACCAGCGTGAGCACCCTGGCACTGGCCCTTCGATGGTGCGGTTGGTGAGCTTGTCGAACCGCAGGACAGGCCCGGTAGGTTCCGGCGTAGTCGCCACCGTTCTCGACCCTGGTAGGGTCGGCCGGCGGTACCGACGGCAACTCTTGATCGTGGAGCGCGGCCCGCAGGAGTTTGAGTGCAAACATTGCTATTTCTTCATCAAATCGGCCCCCTGGCCCATTCATCAACACGACGACGCCCAGACCGTCGTCCATGTCGACCAGTATATATGAATAGTAACCAACCATCCCGCCTCCGTGGCCGATGTATGTGTGACCATCGCTCTCACGGATGCCGAGACCGTACCCGTAGAAAGAGCCCTCCCCTTCTTCCTCCGCCTCGATGACACGCTTCGACATTAGGTCAAAGCTCTTCTCGGAGAGGATGCGCCCGAGCGGCCCCTGGCCCCGGTTCATCAACATCCGCAGGTAGGTGGCAATGTCGGCAGGCGTTGAGGCAATACTGCCGGCGCCTTCGGCGTGTTCGAGCCACGTCGCCGGGGCGAGCGGACGGCCTCGAGGTAGAGGGCGATCGTCGTAAAAGCCCTCGTAGCCCACCGCCAGCCGTTTGCGCGTCTCGTTTGTGATGATGGGCTCGGTGGCGATCATCCCCAGCGGGTCGAGGATGCGCGCCTGGATGATGTCCCCGTAAGGCTGCCCCAGTAAGTCCTCCAGGACCACCCCGAGTGTCTTGTAGCCGGCGTCCGAGTAATGATAATACGTGCCCGGAGGCGCGGTGGCCTCCGTCTCGCGCAAGGCCCAAACTTCATAGCGCGCCTCGCCTGGAAACTCCGGTCCCATGGTGATGCTGGCCGTGTGGCTCATCAGGTGGTGCGGAGTGATTGGCTCGTGCTCCGATTGTACCTCGAACCAGGGCAGGTAGCGCGTGACCGGTTCGTGCAGATCCAACTGCCCCTCTTCCCGCAGTTGCAGCAAGGCGATGCTGGTAAAAGACTTGCCGATCGAACCAATTTCAAACAGCATCTCCGGTGTGACGGGGGTCTGGGCGGCTACGTCGGCAAAGCCGTAGGTTGATACACGGAGCAGCTTCTCACGATCGGTCACCGCTACGGCCACGCCGGGGACGTTGGTGACCTTCATTTTCTGTTCGATGAATTGGTCCAAGCGCTTGAACACTTCCTCAAAGTTTGTCATAGCGTGAACTCCTTTGTTGTCTATAAACGAGGCTTTTGCCGGGCGTTGTCATCCCTTCGGCTTCGCTCCCCTCGACTGCGCTCGGGACAGGCAGGGCAGGCCCTGACACTGTGATCTTGAGCGATCTTCAACAGCAACGGGATTTCCACATTGCTTCCGCTAACGACCACGGCGACGTTGCGCCCGACCTCTCTCACTTTGCGGTGCAGAAGGGCTGCGATACCCACAGCCCCAGCCCCTTCCACAACCAGATGATGCTGCTCCAGGGCAAAGGTCATAGCCTCGGCAATCGCTGCCTCTGACACCAGAACGACGTCGTCAACATACTCCTGGACCATGCGGAAGGTGTACTGATTGTCCTCGCCGAGGCCACCCGCCAGCGCGTGGGCGATGGTCTCCTCCTCCTCCATCTGTATCGGTGCGCCCGCTTTCAAGCTGTAGTACATCACAGGCGCGCGCTCCATCGAAACGCCGATCACTCGAATCGTGGGGTTTGCCGATTTCAAAGTCAGCGCAATCCCCCCCAGCAACCCGCCCCCCGCGAGTGGTACCACGGCCGTATTGATCTCAGGGAAGTCCTCCAACAGCTCCAGGCCGATGGTACCCTGCCCGGCGATGACGAAGGGATCGTCGAAAGAGTCAATCATGGTCAATCCCCGCTCCTCTGCCAACCGCAAGGCGTGACTAACGGATTCGTCGTAGCTTTTGCCGTACACCACTACCTCAGCGCCGAGGCGTCTGATAGCATCCGCTTTGTTGCTCGGAACCCGTGCTGAAATACAGATCGCGGCATTGATGCCCAATCGGCTCGCCACGTACGCTACCGCCCGGCCGTGGTTGCCGGTGGAGCCCGTGACGACCCCTCGTGCCTTCTCCTCCGCTGTGAGGTTGAGCATCTTGTTGGCGGCCCCCCGGATCTTGAACGAACCCGTCTCCTGCAAACTCTCAAGCTTCAGGTGCACAGAACTGCCGACGTGCTTCGTCAGCAGGGGAGAATGGACTAGCGGCGTCCTCCTGGCAATGGATGCGATCCTCTGTCTGGCCAAATAGACGTCGAGCATCGTCACGTCGGAAGCAGGCACAGATTCCTCACTTAGTAGCTCGACAATGTTAGATTCCACCTCAGGTGTCATTGCGAGGCACGCTGTTTGTGCCGAAGCAATCCCCTACTGCGCTTGGAGATTGCTTCGCTCCGCTCGCAATGACACATGTAACATTGTCAAGATAGTATCAGAGCACCTGTCCGGGCAAAGCACCAGTGTGCTCACACTGGTCAATGACCACCACGCCATTGACGACGACGTAGGGGATGCCCTCAGGGTACTGATGTGGATCAGTGTAGGTCGCCCTGTCGGCGACAGTCTGGGCGTTGAATAGGACCAGGTCGGCCCACACGCCCTCGCAGATCACCCCCCGGTCGCTCAGGCTGAAGCGCTCTGCGGCGACGGAGGTCATCTTCTTCACCGCCTCCTCCAGCGAAAGCACCTTCTCCTCGCGCACGTAGCGCCCCAACACACGAGGGAACGTGCCGTAGTAGCGCGGGTGAGGTCTGCTCCGAGCCAACACACCGTAGGGAGCCAGGGCGTCGCCGTCGCTGCCCACCACCACCAGAGGATGGCGCATTAAGATACGCACGTTGTCCTCCAATTGGCCGAAACACACGCACTCCACCTGCCCCTCGCTGATCACGATCAGATCGAGGGCAGTCTCCAACGGGTCCCTTCCCTCGTCCGCGCTGATCTCGGCGATGTTCTTGCCCTGCACGTCTGGCCTGGGGCTGCAAGCGGTGATCAGGAGGTCGGTCCAGTCGCGCATGCCGCCGCGATTCTCCCACTCGGCGCGGTTCTCCTCCCAGTCCTTCCTGAGCCGGGCTCGCACCTCGGGGTCGCTCAACCGTTCCGCGACAGCCCTGGCCCCACCCGCCTGCGCCCAGTAGGGCAGAATATAAGCCAGCCAGCTCACACCGGCTGTGTAGGGGTACTGATCACAGCCCACTCTCACCCCTAGCGAACGGGCATCCTCGAGCATAGCCAGCAGCCGGTCGGCGCCCTCCCAATTTCGGTAGCCCTCCAGCTTGACGTGGGAGATTTGCACCTGAATCTCAGCCTGTTTGCCGATCTCAATGGCCTCGGCCACCGCTTCGAACAGGCGGTTGGTCTCGCTGCGGACGTGCGTGGCATAGATACCGCCACGGCGCGCTGCCACCCGCGCCAGGCCGATCACCTCCTCGGTGCGGGCGTAAAAGCCCGGCGGGTAAAACAGTCCGGTGGAGAGGCCACGCGCTCCCTGTTCCATGGCCTGCGCCACCAGCCGCTCCATCTCGGCCTGCTGCTCCGGCGTAGGCTGGATGTCGTCGAAACCCAACACTGCACCCCGCACCGTGTTGTGACCGACCAACGCCACTACGTTCAAGGCCGTGCCTGGGTGGGATAGACGCTCCAGGTATTCGGCCATACTCACCCACGTGACGTCCAGGCCAAGAGACTTGGCCTCATCCCGCGCCTCCTCCACAGCCGCGCCCAACAGCGGGGCCGGCGAGCCGCCGCAGTTGCCGATGACCTCCGTGGTCACCCCCTGGCGGATTTTGCTCTCGGCCCGGGGGTTAACCAGCAGGGTAAGATCTGAGTGGGTGTGAGGATCAATGAAGCCCGGGGCCAGGTGCAGCCCCTGTGCCTGGATGGTGCGCTTCGCCTCTTGCTCCACCTCCTCGGCCACCACTGCGATGCGGCCCGCCGCGACGCCTACGTCGGCCTTGAAAGCCGGTTTCCCTGTGCCGTCTACCACGACACTGTTCTTGATCAGGATGTCTAGCATGTTCTGTGCCTTTCCAGTATCGTAACTGGAGTGTGGCAGAAACCCGGTCTTACCGTTCTGCCACCTGACGCTGTGCTTGTCACGCGGCAATGCCCGCGCGATTGCCACCCCCAAAAGCGAGGTCCAGGAGCCTCGCTTTTCTCGCCAACCCCTAGCGCCCCTCCATCCTCTCCTCTATGGGGACGTAATCAATGTCAAAACCGAAATAGCGATGTCCGGCACCGCCCAGCCCCTTCTCGGAACGGAAGGCCTCCAATCCCTTTATGCCGATGACTGCCACCTCTTGGCCGGCATTGAGGAGAGTGTTCCTTATCCCCTCACCGCTCTTGCGGTCCACGATGACCACCAAGATGGCGTGAGGCAATGCCCCAATCCTAATGATTGTACAGACTCATTTCCGGATAATGTTTTTATACGGAAATGTCGCCAACCTCTTTAGTAGACAAAAGTATTTCGTCTGTCAATACAACCTGGGAAACAAAGCGAACTCTTCCTTGAGATGGCAACGACGATCACATAGGTCATCTGAGGCAACCTTATTATACTCCCAGACTCAGCTTTTGTCTAGGAGGTACGAAGCCCAAGATCTCCCCTGACACCCCCTCAAACTCCTGATATAATCTCCCCAGACAAGTGCTATTATCCAGACATAAAGGCGGCGATCCCTCAAGTTAACCCCGCCAAGAGTGAGCCTTATCCAGGAAAAACTCTGAAGATAATATTCTAGCGAGTCCCCAAAATACCGTACCCGTTGACACGCCCCCATGTTCATGTCCCCGCTTGACTTGACCTTTCGTCCTTACAGTGGTATGCCGTTCTTCAGCTAGGGCACTCCAAGGCATACAGGCTGAATCTCACGCTGTTGTAGGGTTCGTATATGCTCCTGGACGCTCACTGACTTTCTCACATTGTTGCCAAGGGGTATGAGAACAACAAAGAAGCCTGCCCGGATTGCACCGGACGGGCTTGTATGCTATAATGGGGCTATCCCTCGGAAACTCATATGAACTATACGAAACCCCTTTACCCTTGCAGAGGTCGCGATTAGTCTACCTTGACGATCTCCGCATTCTTGTTATACCCGACCGTCAGGGTAAAAGGGAATAGATAGGATTTGACCGACTCAATGCGGCCGAGAGTATGGAACGCCTGAGGAGTCGGTGACGCCAGCCAAGCAGGCCAAGCTGGTGGAGGTGGCCCAGACCTATCTGCAGGAGCACAGTTGGGAGGGCGATTGGCGCATTGATGTGGTGGCGGTGGAGATGACGTCTAGGGGCAGGTTGTTGCGGGTAGATCTGATAAGGAACGCGGGGACAGGCTGGGAATTGCTATGACTCAGGTGCGCTTGGAGAATGTGACCAAGGTCTTCCCGATAGAGGGCCAGGCTTTGGCCAGCATCAGGGAGTTCGGGCGGGCATTGAGTGGAGGGCCGAAGGAGCTCCTGGGCGGTAAAGCTGAGATCAGGGCTCTGGACAAGGTCAACCTGCTCATTCGCCACGGTGAGACCATGGGCCTGATCGGCCCGACGGCTTGTGGCAAGACCACCCTTCTCAAGGTCATAGCGGGGCTGATCGCGCTCGACGAGGGCGCTGTCTATTTCGATGGCCAGGACGTAACCAAAATGCCGCCGTGGGAGCGGAACATCGGCATGGTCTTTCAGGATTATGCTCTCTATCCCCACATGACTTCTTTGGAGAACCTGGCCTTTCCCTTCGTCGTGCGGCAGATGGAGGAGGAGATTCCCGAGCGGGTGAGGGCTACCTTCAAGATCATGGGCTTGGGCTTCGATAAACTGTTGGGCCGGCTGCCGCGCACTCTATCCGATGGGGAGAGGCAGCGAGTGGCGGTCGCCCGCTGCATCATCCGCGAGCCCCGGGTCTTCCTCTTCGAGGAGCCCCTCTCCAACCTGGACGCCAAGCTCAGGTCCCAGACCAGGGTGGAGATCAAGCGCCTCCTCAGGCGTTTCCGCATCACCAGTGTCTACGCCACCCACGACCAAAGCGAGGCCATCGCCCTGGCTGACCGCCTGGCCGTGATGAACGAAGGGCGCATCGAGCAGGTGGGCACCCAGGGGGAGATCTACAATTGGCCCGTCAACGTCTTCGTGGCGGGCTTCGTGGGCACGCCGGCCATGAACTTCTTCCGGGGGCGAGTGGAGAACGGGGGGCTGCGCTTCGCCGACTTCAGCCTGCCCTTCCTGCCGCGTCTGAAGAGGATGCTGCAGCCTGGCCAGGAGGTGATCCTGGGCATCCGCCCTGAGCACATCGCCATTGGCGCGGAGGGGCCCTTGCCGGTCAGGGTGGAGCAGATGCAGCCCTTGGTGACCAAACGCGCCCAGATCATTCGTGCCCGACTTGATGGGAGTACCTGCGTGGTCAGAGCAGGGGCTGAGGTGCCGGTGTGGGTTGGCGATTTCGTGTCGCTGCGTTTTGATCAAGAGCGGCTGCACCTCTTTGATGCTCAGACGGGGAAGAGGCTACGCTAGCAAATGGCCAGCGAGCGCCGATTGAGTAGCTGCAAGCGTATCGAAATCCCTGGATTGAGCTTGTCGAAATCAAGCGAGCGGGTCTGGCCGAGTGTCCCGCTTGGCTTCGATACGGCTCTCCGCTGCGCTTCGAGCCTGCTCAGCCGGCGCTCTCGAGAGAAGGGTGATCCTACCTTGGATTCGATTCAGCGCCCAAGCTCGGAAACTTCACCGAAGCCACCTCCCCTCATCGTCATCGTTGGGCCGACGGCGGTGGGGAAGACGCGCCTGGCGTTGCGTTTGGCTCAGGAGTTCGACGGCGAGATCGTCTCCGCCGACTCCCGCCAGGTCTATCGGGGCCTGGACATCGGCACGGCCAAGCCAACCCTGCAGGAGCGCCGCCGCGCGCCCCATCATCTGATAGATGTGGTCGCTCCCGACGAGGCCTTCACCCTGGCCCAATATCAGGAGCTTGCCTATGAGGTCATCGTCAATGTTTTAGCCCGAAGCAAGGTCCCTTTCCTGGTGGGGGGCACGGGGCTCTACGTGAGAGCGGTGGTGGAGGGGTGGGGCATCCCCCGGGTTCCGCCCAATGAGGAGTTGCGGGCGGAGCTGTATCGCCAGGCGGAGATCAAAGGGGAGGGGGCTCTCCACGCCCGTCTGCGGGAGGTGGACCCGGTGGCTGCCGAGCGGATTGATCCCCGCAACGTGCGGCGGGTGGTTCGCGCCCTGGAGGTCTACCTGGAGACGGGTCAGCCCATTTCCGAGTTGCAGCGCAGAAAACCGCCGCCTTATCGCATTCTGCAGATTGGCTTGACCGTGGAACGCCAGGAGCTCTACCAGCGAATTGATGAGCGGGTGGACAGGATGATCAAGGAAGGGCTGGTGGAGGAGGTCAGGGGGTTGGTTGAGCCAGGGTACGGCTACGACCTGCCCTCAATGTCGGGGCTGGGGTACCAGCAGATTGGCATGTATCTGCGAGGTCAGGTCAGCCTGGAGGAGGCTATTCAGCTCATCAAGCGTCACACCCGCCGCTTCGTCCGCTACCAGTACAACTGGTTTCGCCTGGGCGACGAAAGCATTCACTGGTTTGATCTCCTCAGCAATACTTATGGGGAAATCCGGGAGCTTGTGGCCTCGTTCCTTCCGTCTCTTTGGCCCAGGGCCAGGTAGCAGTCGGGCTCGTCCCACACCCTCACTTCTCCCAGCCCTGCCTCCCGCAGCCACTGCCGCATTGTCTTCTCGTCGGGGATTGTATCATGGGCCACGATACCACCTACGGAGCGGTGGAACTCGTTGATCGTCTGGCGTCTGGCGGTGTGGCAGATGACCAGCCGTCCCTCTTCCCTGAGAACCCGGCTGGCCTCGTCCAGGGTGCGCCGCTTGTCGGGGAAGTGAGGGAAGACGGCATTGCAGATCACCCAGTCGAAGGTCTCAGCCAGGAACGGCAGCCGCTGAGCGTCTCCCTGGACGTAGGCGACCGGATGCCCCTTGGCCTCAGCACGCCTGAGCATCTCGCCTGAGAAGTCCAGAGCCACGATCTGCCCCTCCCCGCCGGTCGCCTCCAGGAGCAGCGGCACCAGCACGCCAGTGCCGGTGCCCACATCCAGAACCGTACTCCCTGGTTCGATTCCAAGTCCAGCCACAATCTCCCGCAGCCGGGTTCGGGTCTCCTCCACCTCCGAAGCGTCCCATTCAACTGCGACCTCGTCGAAGAATTGACGTCGGTTCATCATCCCTCCAGGTTCTCTCATGTTCGAGTCCTTATTCGGGGGTCCAGAGCATCTCGCAGGCCGTCTCCAAGTAGGTTAACCGAGAGGACGGTGAGCATGATGGCTAGGCCCGGTGCGGCGGTGATCCAGGGTGCCTGGCGCAGGTAACCCCGCCCCTCGTTGAGCATGGCTCCCCATTCTGGCGCTGGCGGCTGAGCACCCAGACCCAGGAAGCTCAATGAGGAAGCACTTAGGATCGCCCAGGCCATGTCCAGGGTGGCCAAGATGAGGACCGGCGCGAAGATATTAGGCAGGATGTGGCGGAAAACAATGCGCCAGCCACGACAGCCAACGGCGCGGGCCGCGCGCACGAATTGCTTCCTCTTAGTAACCAGTACAGAGCCGCGCACCAGCCGGGTGTAGTTGGGAATGCCGGCGATGCCCACGGCGATCATGGCATTGGGCAAGCCAGGCCCCAGCAAGGCTACGATGCTCAGGGCTAGGAGGATGCCAGGGAAGGCCAGCATCATGTCCATAACGCGCATGATGATGCCATCTATCCAGCGGCCATTGTAGCCAGCTATCAAACCCAGGATGAGGCCGGGGACAGAGGCAATGGCTACGGCTGCCACCCCCACGAGCAGTGAGACCCGCGCCCCGAAGAGGAGACGGCTGAAGATGTCTCGGCCGAAGAGGTCGGTCCCAGCCCAGTGTTCGCTGCTCGGTGGCAGCAATTGCTCCTCCACGGCCACGGCCAGGGGATCGTAGGGGGCGAGGACTGGCGCTAAGATAGCTATGGCTACCAGGATTACGAAGAAAGCAAGGGATAGCAGAGCCCCCTTGTTGCGCCGCAATTGCCGCCGGGTTACCAGGGGAGGGATCTCCCTCCTGCGTATCGTTTTTCGAGTTGGGATGGGAAAGCGGCGTTTGGTCATTATCAATCGTAGCGGATGCGGGGATCAATGATGGCATACGAGATATCTATGAGCAGGTTGACGACGGTGTAGACGGCAGCGGCTAAGAGAACTGTACCCTGGACGATCGGGAAGTCCTTCCATAAAATGGCATCAACCACCAGCCGACCGAGGCCCTGGCGAGAGAAGATTGTTTCGGTAATCACTGTGCCGCCCAGTAAGTAGCCAAACTGCAAGCCCATGACGGTGATGACTGGGATAAGGGCGTTCTTGAGGGCGTGGCGGCACACGACCAGGCGCTCACTCAGGCCCTTAGACCGGGCAGCGGTGATGTATTCCTGGCTCAATACCTCCAGCATGGAGGATCGTACCAGGCGGGCAATTGCTCCCGAAGAGGCTAACCCCAGCACAATGGCTGGCATGATCAGGTGTTTCAGGCTGCCCTGTCCCGTGGCAGGCAGCCAGTGCAGCAGCGAACTGAAAAGCAGGATAAGCAGGACTCCCGACCAGAAGATGGGCATGGAGGCCCCGGCTACCGCAATGGTCACGCACGCGCTATCCACCCAAGTGTTTCGGTTCAGGGCAGCAGCGATGCCCAGGGCAGTGCCGATGGTGACAGCCACCATCATCGCAGCTACTGACAGTTGGACTGTGTGGGGCAACTGCTCCAGGACAGTCTGGGTGACGGGGCGATTAGTGAAAATGGAACGTCCCAAATCCCCACGCAGGGCGCTAGCCAGGAAGCGACCATATTGGACATACACGGGGTCATCGAGGCCCAGTTGATGGCGCAGTTGGGCCATGGACTGGAAGGAGCCTCCAGATTCGGCCAGCATCAACTCGGCAGGGTCACCTGGCAGGAGGTGCATCATGAGAAATACTAAGGTGGTTACACCCCATAGGACGGGGATGGAGGTGATCAAGCGCCTTCCGATGTATTGGAGCATTGCCAATGCTTTCTTAGGAGCAAGGGACGAAAGGGGCAGGGGAGCGGAGAAGCCTTGCCTCTTGCCCCTCGCCTCTTGCCTCTTGAGTTTTGAGCTTTGAACTTTGACCGCCTGCTACCTGCTCGCTGCTAAGTAAACATCATACAGCCACGGAAACCAGCCGCGCGAGTCATAGCGCAGCCCCTTCACCTGAGCGCGGGCAGCATGTAGGTTGACGTAATCGCGAATAGGAATGATCAAGGCCTCGGTCATAATGATTCGTTGGGCCTCGGCATATAGGTCTTTGCGCTTCTCAGGATTGAGGGTGCGAGCCCCTTCCTTCAGCAGTCCATCCAGCTTGGGGTCTCGGACTTTGGCCCAGTTAAAACCACCGTCGGAGTGGAAGAAGGTGCGCAGGATGTCCGGATCGCTGCTGGAGAGGCTGAAGGGGATGAGATTGTGCTTACCTTTGCGGGCTGCCTCCAGGGCGGCAGGGTAGGCGACCACCTGGGTTCGCATCTCGACCCCTACGGCTTTGAATTGAGCCTGCAGGAGCTGAGCCACCTCGGGTATGAATCCCCAGCCCATGAGGCAGGCCTCTACCCTCAGTGGCTGACCGGTTTTCTCAAGAAGACTATCGCCGTCCTCATCAACCCAACCGGCCTCCTTCAAAAGGTCTTTCGCCAGCTCGGGGTTGTAGTCGTAAAGCCCTGCCACTTTTTCGTCATAGCCTATCGTCACCGCGTTCAATGGGCCATGGGCCACTGGCGAGAGGTTGTTAAAGATGGCCACCACGATAGCTTCTCGATCGGTGGCGTAGATCAGGGCCCGGCGGACCCTGAGGTCGTCGGTGGGAGGTCGCTCCGTATTAAGGAATATCTGGAGAGGTGTGCCGGGCAAGGCTGCCGGGATCAACTGGAAGTCAGGGTCCTCGGACAGACGTTGGGCATCCTGAGGCGGTATCTCGCCCATGATGTGAGCTTCACCTGCCTCCAGGGCCAGGGCACGGGTAGCCGGCTCTACGAAGAAGCGAAACTCGATTTCCTCTAGATAAGCTGGCCCCTGGTGGCTAAAGATAGCGGGCGCCCAGTTGTAATCGGGGTTGCGCGTCAGGGTCAGGTGATCCTTGGGGATATACTCCTTGAACATGAAGGGCCCAGTCCCTACCTGGTGCATTTGGTAATCAAGGCCCCACTTCTCTACTGCAGCAGGGGAGGCCATCCCCAGATACACCTGGCTGAGGGAATCCAGAAGCGGAGCGAAGGGCTCTTTGAGATAGACCTTGATGGTATAATTATCCACCACTTCGGCGTGGTCGTAGGGTCCCAGCATGAAGGCAGCCTTCTGCGATTTGGTCTGGGGGTCAACGATGCGGTCCAAATTGAACTTCACTGCCTGGGCGTTGAAGGGGCTGCCGTCGTGGAACTTGACGTCCTGGCGCAGGTGAAAGGTGTAGATTAAACCGTCGTCGGAGATTTGCCAGGACTCAGCCAGGCCGGGCACGAATTCGCTGCCCACGTCTTGCCAGAGCAAAGGGTCATAGACGCTGGTCAGGGGGATGCCCAACTCCGAGGAGACATTAACGTGAGGGTCAATGCCCGAGGGGGTCAAAGTAAGGCCGTAAATCAATTTACCGCCCTTTGGAGCAGGTGCTGAGCTACAGGCTGCCAATATCCAAGCTAACACACTTGTTATCACCACCAAGTCGGCCGCTTTAGCACGATTCATCTTTTGTTTCCTCCTGGTGCCCATTGCTACAACGTCACTTTCCTACGAAATGTCATTCTGAGCGACCGAAGGCTCGCCCTGAGCAACGCCGAAGGGGAGCGAAGAATCTCGATTCTTGTCTGCAATTTGCCATCATCAGGGGGAGATTCCTCGTCGCTTCGCTCCTCAGAATGACAAAGTCACGTTGTAGTACTGGTACCGCCCATCTCAATTACCACGGCAGAACCAATTGTACACCAGATGGCTTAGTTTGTAAACCCTCTACACATGTTTGACGGTTTTGCCCTAAAGAGGTATACTTATAGTAGGCACACAGGGCATCTAGAGTAGGTCGGGTTGTGACGTATAGCCGAGCCCAACCCGATAAGAGTGGAGAGTGTTGATGAGACGGAGTTTGTATTGCAGCCTATCGCTAGCGGTATTGGGGACTGTCTTGCTTTCCCTGCTCTTACCGCTCCCTTTGAAAGCCCAAAGCGAGAGCGATTCTATTCAGGGGCTCATGGATTATATGTCGGTGGAGGAAAGGGTAGGCCAGTTGTTCCTGATTACCTTTGCTGGCAGCGATCTTGGTTCTGACTCGGATGTCGCTGAACTCATCAGGGAATACCGGGTGGGCGGAGTGGTGCTCCTGGCTAGCAGCGGTAACTTCACCAACGGAGAGGATACACCGCGCCAGGCAGTCAATCTGGCTAATGCCCTCCAGGCCCTCGCTTTCAGTCAACCACTGACCGGTACCACAACCTCCGTTCCTTTGTTCATTACTATTGCCCAGGAGGGGGATGGCTTCCCCTATACCCAGATCACTGCCGGTGTAGCAGAGGTGCCTAACAACATGGCCCTGGGTGCTACCTGGAACGTGGATAACGCCGAGAAAATGGGCGAGATCGTGGGACGGGAGTTAAGGGCTATGGGCCTCAACATGCTCCTGGGCCCTTCACTGGATGTGCTGGACAACCCGCGGCCTGGCCTCAAAGGGGATCTCGGCACTCGTGTCTTCGGAGGCGATCCCTATTGGGTGGGCAAGTTCGGCCAGGCCTACATCCGCGGAGTGCACCGAGGGGGCGAAGGCAGGGTAGCAGTCGTGGCCAAGCACTTCCCTGGCCACGGTGGCAGCGATCGCCGCGCCGACGAGGAAGTGGCCACGGTCCAGAAGTCACTCCAAGAGCTTCGGAAGATCGAGTTGGCTCCCTTTTTTGCCGTCACCCAACTGCAAGAAGACGATCCCCAGGCTATGGCCGATGCCCTGATGACCTCTCACATCCGCTATCGAGGCTTTCAGGGTAACATCCGCCAACTCACTCGGCCCATCAGCTTCGACCCCCAGGCTCTCCAGGCCCTGATGGCCTTGCCCGAATTCGAGCCCTGGCGTGGTGAGGGAGGGCTGATGATCAGCGGTGCTTTGGGGGTCCCAGCGGTGCGCAAGTACTACGATCCCCAATTGCAGACCTTCCCCCACAAGCGCATAGCTCAGGAGGCCTTCCTGGCCGGCAACGATCTGTTGAGGCTCTCCCAATTTGCCTTAACCGATAATTGGCCAGAGCAGTTGGATAATATCAAGGTCACCATTCAGTTCTTCCGCGACAAATACCTCAGCGATCCCAATTTCCAGGCCCGGGTTGATGAGGCCCTGCGGCGCATTTTGAGCCTCAAGCATCGGCTATACCCCGATTTCACTCTGGAAGCAGTTCAAGTCGGTGTAGATAACCTGGCAGAGGTAGTGGGGCAGGGAAGGGAAGACGTCTTCCAGGTCGCTCAGGAGGCTATCACTCTCATCTACCCTGGGCCAGAGGAGTTGGCCGATAGGTTGCCCAGTCCGCCTCTTCTTGACGAAGACATTCTCATCTTTACCGAAGACCGGCAGGCAAGCGATTGTCCCGCCTGTGAGCCGTTCCCCTTTATCGAGCCCGATGCCCTGCGGGGGACTATCCTCCAGCTCTATGGGCCTGAGGCCAGTGGGCAGGTGGACCCTACACGCATCAACAGTTTGACTTTTAGTCAATTGAAGCAATTCCTGGCCGAAGGAGTGGTTCCCGAGATAGACGTCGAGGGCCTGGTGAGTGAGGCTGACTGGCTCATCTTTGCCATGCTGGACCTCAACCCTGAGGACTACCCTCAGTCCGACGCGATCAAATCCCTGTTGAAATTGCGCCCCGATGTCCTGCCTGGCAAGAAGGTGGTGGTGCTGGCTTACAACGCGCCCTATTACCTGGACAGCACCGAGATCAGCAAGTTGACGGCCTACTATGGCATTTACAGCAAGGTCGAGCCTTTCATCGAGGCCTCAGTGCGGGCCCTCTTCCAGGAGTTCATGCCTCCCGGGGCCTCCCCGGTCAGCGTGGAGGGAATAAAGTACAATCTGATCTCGCAAACGGAGCCCGACCCCGATCAGGTCATCGAGATTATACCACCGGCCATGCTCGTCAAGCAGGAAGGAACACCTACACCTATTGACCTCGATGCAGGGGACACCTTGCGGGTGCGAACGAGCGTCATCCTGGATAGGAACGGCCGTCCGGTGCCTGATGGTACACCGGTGGTATTCCGCCTCCTCTATCCAGCCGAATCGGTGGAATCGCCTCCCCATTACGTGACCACCGTAGATGGGGTGGCGGAGACGACCATTTCTTTGGAGAAGACCGGGGAGTTGCACATCACGGTGACCAGCGATCCGGCCCAAACGTCCAATACATTGAAGGTAATCATCCAGGGCGACGAGCCTGCCACCATTGCTACTGTGGTGCCCACCCCCACGGACACACCCACACCGACTTCTACGCCCCTACCGACTTCCACGCCAACACCTATCCCCACGCCAACATCTACCCCCATGCCCACCCCTACGTCTACCTTCACCCCTGAACCAACTCCGACGGCTACACCGATCGAGGCTCCTCCAGGGGAGCAAGGGAGCAGGGGAGCAGGGGAGCAGGGGAGCGCGGGAACAAGGCGTCGAGTGGATATGGGTGATTTTCTGCTAGCCGTGCTGGGCAGCGTGGTGGTTGGAGGAGCGAGCTACCTGGTGCAGCGCAACGGTGGCCATTCTCTATCGCGGCGATTGAGGTTCTTCTTGCTGAGTCTAGTGGGGGGGCTGGCAGGCTACAGCCTCTACGGGCTGAACCTGCCGGGGCCGGGGCTGTTCCGACAATTGTCACCACACTGGGGAGCCCTTTTGATGTGCTTGCTCTTCAGTTTGCTACCCTTGGGCTATGCGCTGGGCCAGTGGGTGTTGGATAGGCTGTCCGGACGGCTCAGTTGATGATTCTACAAGTAAGTCGGCATAGTATTACTCTGCAACATTTGCGTGGATCGCCCAAATTCTTTCTCACCACCAAGACACAAAGGCACGAAGGTTTTTTTGAAGGCCATTACACGCTGGTTTTCACCGCTTTTCTTTGTGACCTGGTGTCTTTGTGGTAAAGAGTTTGGTTGCGGCTACGCCGCGCTATGACTCTCCAAGAGGTCTCAGGTGGGAAGGGGAGGTGCGGGTAGGGTAACCAGCAAGGCGAGGATGATCAGGCCCAGGGCGATTGCAATTAGAAACCTGTTCTCTCGAGTTGCATTTGCCCACTCTCCTTCGGCTGACAGAAGGTCAGTCAGAGGTTCAGGGAGAGGGGAGGAACGCAGCTCAGCTCTGAATTCAGCTATGCTGGCCGGCCGCTTGTTGGGGTGCATCTCCAAGGCCCGTAGGATCGCCCTCTCGGTGCCAGAGGAGAGCCGAGGGTTGAGGCTGCGAGGGGAGGGCAGCGAATCGGGCTCGAGGAAGCGCTGCTTGACGTCGGCTGGGGGGTGGTTGGTGAGGAGATGGTAGAGGGTGGCCCCTAGAGAGTAGATGTCGGATCGGATGTCGGTGTGTCCTGTGTCCCCCCCATACTGCTCCAGCGGGGTGTATTGAAGCGTCCCACGGCCCTGGAGGATAGTGATCGTTCTGGCATCGTCGGGGGCCAAGAGCTTAACCAGGCCGAAATCCACCAGTTTGAGAGTGCCGCCAGGGGTGAGTCTAATGTTGGCTGGCTTGATGTCGCGATGGAGGATTGGCGGGTTCTGGCTATGGAGGTATTCCAAGGCATCGCAGAGCTGCTCGGCCCAGGCCAGCACTTGTTTCTCCTCAAGGAACTGGCCTTGGCGGCGCGCCTCGTCCATGATCTCCTTTAGGTTGCGGCCAGCCACGAAGTCCATGACCAGATAGTCCCGACCCCGCTCCGAAAAATAGTCAGAGACCTTGGGCAGATTGGGGTGATCAAGCCGTGCCAATACGCTCGCTTCGCGGTGGAATTGCTCCCGAGCCTGGGCTGCGAAGCTGGCCTCGGGCTCGAGTTGCACCTCTTTTACGGCGCACTGCCTTCCCTCCAGGCGCAGGTCCTCAGCTCGGTAGACAGCGCCCATGCCCCCTTGGCCCACCAGCTCCACTATTTTGTATCTTGACCTCAGGACGGTACCAAGTGCTAACGGTAGGATCAAAGCCTCTGCCCTCGTAACAAAATCTGCTTACAGCTTAATCCATAATCATTTTCTTGTCAAACCGCTTTGTTGTAACATAGGAGGCGCTACACGATGGCTGAGATAGAGATGCCCACGCTGATCATGCAAGAGGGCCAGGGGGCTGGTCAGAGTTGGTCCATCGAGAAAGAGAGGGCTATCATTGGGCGCAGCGAGGATTGCGACATTGTGCTCGTGGAGCGTCAAGTTTCCCGCCATCACGCCCGGATTCGACGCTTAGACAGCCAGTACGTCCTGGAGGACCTGGGGAGCAGGAACGGAACCTACGTCAACGGTCGCGAGGTCACAGGGCCTTACGTCTTGCAGGATGGCGACGAGATCCAGATCGCTTTGTGCGTCAGGCTGAGCTTCGTCGGCGCTGAGGCTACGGCCCCGCTGGTTTTCGAAAGGGGGAAGCGCCCTGGTCTTTACCTGGATAAAGAGAGGCACGTGGTTTCTATCGGAGAGCGAGAGCTTAGTCCCCCGCTCTCTTTGGCTCAGTATCGGCTGTTGGAGCTCTTGTACGATAGGGCGGGGCGGGTGTGCAGCCGTGACGAGATCGTGGGGGCAGTTTGGCCCGAGGCGGCTGAGAAAGGGGTCTCTGACCAGGCCATTGATGCTTTGGTGCGGCGCCTGCGCGAGAGGATAGCTGAGGTTGATCCCGATCACCTGTACATCGTCACGGTGCGGGGCCACGGCTTCCGTCTAGACAAAACTCCCTCATCATAACTGCTGCTTCAACATCTCCCTCGCCTGATCTCTGACCTCCCTTAGGTGCCGGGCTGCTTTCTTCTCTCCCCTTCGATTTAGATTCTCGATGATGAGTTCTAGGACCCTCACTAACTCATTGTCTACCTGTTCGACGTTCTCATCCAGCAGCTTCTTTGTCTCCCGAGGATATTGAGCCTCCAGCAGTTGGTTGATGAGCTTGATCGGTCGGGGCGCCTTCTCCCGCAGCAACTCGAAGACCAAGTCCGCCAGGCGTTTGAGATTCCTGGCTGCCTCTTTCTCTCCCGCGGCCTCGGCTTGCTCAATGTTAGCCGACAGGACAGCAAAGAAGGCATCGTCAACTTCCTCCAGGTGCTCGCGCACCGCTTCTTTCAAGTCCTCGCTCTCGAAAATCTCCCTTAGCAAGTCTGCTTTTTCTTGCAGGATGGCTTGGGTCTCGGCATCCAGTCTGTCCCTGATCTCCAGGATGCGGGATCGCAAGCCCTTGAGCCGCTGGGCTTCCTCGGCATTTCCTTCTCCTTCACAGGTCTCGATTCTGCTTGTCAGGCTGCGGAAGAACTGATAATCCAGCATGTGGCGTCCGACGGCTATCAGAGCCTCCAGCTCGGCGTCACTCTCGCACTCAGTCACCTTCTCCAGGAACTCTTCCCGCGTCATGCCCTCTTCCAAAGCCTCGGCGACCTCTCGCTCGACTCGGCTAGCTTTGCCCAGGCTGCTGAACTCCAACAGCTTCTCCCGCAGTCGAAAAAGGCGTTTGGTCCTATCTGCCTCGCCCTCGGCTTTGGCTGTCTCTATAGAGGCGGTCAGGAGGTAGAAGAATTCGTAGTCCAGTTGGTCGTCGTGTTCCCGGACCAGGACTCGCAAGACTTCGTCGCTGGTTGCATCCAAAAAGCGATGGATTAGATCCAACTTGGCCTTTTGGGCCTCCAGCACCTCCTTGGTGATGCCGTCAGCTTGTGCTATCTCGTCCAGTAGTCCTGGCAAGCTAAGGAAGATCTTAGGCTGCAGGAGATAGCCCTTGCGCTCCTCGGGTGGCAAAGAGCTGATGATGTGGTTGGTCAGGTCGCCGACGAGCTTGTGCTTGTCGTCGCTTCTCAAGTTCAGTTGAGGTGGCAGAAAGCAGAGGAGCAGCTCTTTGTCGGGGTCGTGGTAGACAAGGGGGATGTTGAGCATCCCGGCGTTGCCGCACTGAGGGCAGGTGGCGATGTTGATCGTGCCCCGCAGGAGTTTAGATTTGGCCTCTGGATCCTGGCCTACGTCAATGATACTCTGTACCTGGGCGGCGAATCGGCGCCCGCAGAGGGGGCAGGGTACAGGGACGATTTGCGGTGGGTACATTGATGGGATTTCCTTTCTCTACTTTGAGGTTGGAGATTGGAAGTTTGAGCTTCACTTCGTCAGGCCCATTGGGCATAGCGGCTCAGGGCTCGCTGGATCAGAGCCTGGGGGTTGACTATGGTGACCATCTGGATCTCTTCTTCATTTAAACCGGCACCGGCTGCCACCAGGCGGGCCATCTCCTGGTCTATCATATCGGCGGGTGAGTGGGCATCAGTGTTGAGGACTAACTTAGCTCCCGCCTGGCGGGCAATTTGAACGACGTAGCCGTTGGTCAGGCAGTGGCCGTGGCGGGAGGTGATTTCGAGGTAGACGCCGTTCTCAGCGGCGATTTGGGCCTCTTCTAAAGTGATGAAGCCTGGGTGGGCCAGGATGTCCACCTCGATGCACTCCACCGCCGCCCGGTTGGTGTCCCCCATCACTGGCTCCACGATGGTCTCCCCATGTACTATTATCAGTCCCGCTCCTAGCCTTCTAGCCCGCCGGGCCAGTTGGGCGATGCTGGCCGGGGCCATGTGGGTTAGCTCCACGCCTGGGACGAAGGTGAGGGGGAAGTCTCCTCTCTGCTCTTGGGCGAAGTGCACCAGGCTAGAAACGATCTCATCCAGGTTGGACGCATCGGCGTGGTCGGTGATGGCGATGGCTCCGTGGCCCTGGGCTGCTGCCCTTCGCAGGATCTCGCTGGGCAGGAGCACCCCATCGCTGAAGAAGGAGTGAACGTGGAGGTCAATGCGTTTTTCGCTGTTCAAGGTTGGGCTCCTGTGCTGAGCTGTCTGTAGATGTACTTGTTTACCGCACCTTTCATCCTACCACGAAGACACCAAGACACCAAGACTTCGTCGTGAGCTCAGTCGAACGATTACAGAATTACTGTATCTTCTTCGTGTCTTCACGGCTTGGTGGTTAATCTGAAGGTTGCTCGACGGTAAACAGATCCGCCTGATGGCTGACACTTTCCAGCGCCTGGGTGCAGCCAGGCGCGACGCACTGCCGGATCAACCGCGCGGCAACTTGAAAATGAACTTAGCTCCCCTGCCCGGCGCGCTTTCCACCCAGATCTTTCCGCCGTGGACCTCGATCACTTCTTTGCAGAGGTAGAGGCCCAAGCCCGCTCCCTCGGTGCGGCGGCTGAGGGGGCTCTCCGCCCGATAGAAGCGCTCGAAAATGCGCTCCTGTTCCGACTTGGGGATACCGATGCCCTCGTCGGCCACGTAGACGTAGACCCAATCGTCATCGGCCCAGCCGCCTGTCCGGACCAGCCCCCCGCGGGGTGAGTATTTGATGGCATTGGAGAGCAGGTTGGTCAGGACCTGCCGTAACCGCTCGATGTCGCCCCGCACAGCCGGAAAGCGGTGCCCTGAGCCTGTCGAAGGGTCAGGGGGGAAGTCCAGAGTGAACATATGCTCGTTCGACTGTGTTCGGAATTCCTCCATTACCTTTTCTGCTAGCTTGTCCACCTGCAGGTAGCTAAGCTCTAGCTTGAAGGCGCTGGCTTGAAGGCGCGAAGCGTCGAGGAGATTGTCTATCAGCCTGTTCAGGCGGTCGCTCTCCTCGGCAATGACGGCAAGGCCCTGTCTCAGCGTATCCGCGTCCCACTGAGCATCCTCGCGACGCAAGGTGTCGGCATAGCCCTTGATGATGGAGACGGGGCTCTTCAGCTCGTGGGAGATGACCGAGACGAAGGTGGACTTCATCTCTTCGGCCTCGCGGAAGCGGGTGATGTCTCGCACGTTGGCGATGACACTCACGAAGTGGCCTTCTCTATCATAGAGGGGTGAGTAGGTGATGCCCACGGTGACGATTGAGTCATCGGGGCGTTTGACGTCGCCTTCCACGTAGAGGTGTTCCTCTGGCTTGGGTTGCGAGAGGGGACACATGGCTTCGCAGATGTCCTTTCCCTGGCGGTCCCTCAGGGCCAGCACATGAGAGCAGGGTTGCCTCAGGGCTTCCTCGGTGGACCAGCCCGTCATCTCCTCCAGGGCACGGTTAAAGATCCGGATGCGGCGTTGGGGGTCCAGGATCATCACCCCATCAGCGCTGTTCTCAATGATGGCGTCCAGGCGGCGCTTCTCGTGCGCCAGTTGCTGGTAGAGGCGGGCGTTATGGACAGCGATGGCCGCCTGGTCGGCGAAGCTGGCCAGCACCTGGCGGTCGTTAGCGGAGAATGTCCCACCTCGGGAGCGGAAGATATAGATCACGCCGATGAGGATGCCCTCCATGATCAGGGGCAGAGCCACCACCTGGCGCAGGCGGTGTCCTGAGCCTGTCGAAGGGCCTAGTCCGATGGCCGATACCACTAGACTCAGCTTCATCTGCAGGTTAGGGATCGTCCAGCGGATAAGATCTTCGCGTTCAGCGTGGGCAGGGATATCGGTCAGTAGGGGCGCGAAGAGGTGTAGGAGGCCCCGCGGTAAGCCATAGCTTGCTTGCACTCGGAGGCTACCATTTTCTTGGCGCAGGGCGATGAGGCCCGCTTGCCCCTGCAACATCTCCACGGCGTTCTCAAGGATCAGGCGTAGCACCGAAGGCAGGTCCAGCCTCGAGGTCATGGCCCGGCTTATTTCGAGAAGATATTCGCGCTGGCGCAGTTGATAGTCTATCACGGCCACTCCACGGTTGTTGTTGTCTGTGCTCCACACACCGGCGGAAGCATTCAGGTGCCAGGCACTTTCACGGCTGCTTCGATCTGAAGGTTGTCTTCCAAACTGTTTGTATCTCTCTGGGCGATCTCTCGGAAGTGCCTGGCACCTCGCCGTGCCTTCCGCGACCACCCCTCTGATACTTACGACTAGCGAATCTGCGGCTATTCTAACACAAGTTGCTCATAACCGCAAAAGCAAGGCCACCAACGGTTTGAATGTTGATGGCCTTGTATACGTCCGGGGTTTTGACTCGTTACCCGTTGACTTGTTACTCGTTGACTCGCTAGATCCCCGCCTCCTTCTCGACCTCGGTCAGGGCCTCCTCGAAGATGGCGAGGCCCTCATCTGCAATGTCCTGGGATATGTTGAGGGCCGGCATGAAGCGGGCGATATTGGGGCCGCAGCCCAGGATAAGCAAGCCCTTCTTAAAGGCACGCTGAGCGACCTCATCGCGTATGTCCGGCGCTGGCTCTTTGGTCGCTTTGTCCTTCACCAGCTCGATGCCGATCATAAGCCCCTTGCCTCTCACGTCGCCCATGCTCGGATGATCGTCTGCAATCCCGTTCAAACGATCCATCATCCGCTGGCCCATGCGGGCCGCGTTCTCCATGAAGCCGTCTTCTACCAGCCTGATGGTCGCCAAGGCGGCTGCACAGCAGACGGGGTTTCCGCCGAAAGTGCTTCCGTGGGCACCGGGCGGCCAGGTCATCAGGCTCTTGCGGGCCACCATCGCTCCGACGGGCATCCCGGAAGCAATCCCCTTGGCCAGGGTCATGATGTCGGGCTTCACACCCCAGTGCTCGATGGCAAACATCTTGCCGGTGCGCCCGAAACCCGTCTGCACCTCGTCGGCAACGTACAGGATGCCGTACTTTTCCATCAATGCTTTGAGCCGGTTATGCCATTCTGGCGGGGGCACCACATAGCCGCCCTCGCCCTGGATGAGCTCGACAAAGATGGCTGCCACTTCCTCAGCAGGGACAAAGTGGTGAAAGAGGGTTTCCTCGATGTAGTCTACACAGTAGATGTCACAGGATGGATGCTCCAGGTGAAAGGGGCAGCGGTAGCAATAGGCGTAAGGCACGTGAGTCACGCCCGGCACCAAAGGCGCAAAGCCCTTGAGCTGCACATACTTCGATGCGGTCAGAGATAATGAACCCATGCTGCGGCCGTGGAAGGCACCGACGAAGGCCAGCATGCGGGGACGTCCTGTGTAGTAGCGGGCCAGCTTGAAAGCCGCCTCCACCGATTCGGTACCTGAGTTCGTGAAGAAGACCTGGGTCTCCTCTCCGATGGGGACCAAGGCATTGAGCTTCTCCGCCAGCTTGATCTGGACGGGGTAGTAGAAGTCCGTCCCGGACATGTGGATGAACTTCTCGGCCTGCTCTTGGATGGCCTTAACCACAGCGGGGTGGGCGTGGCCCGTGGCCGTGACTGCAATGCCAGCATTGAAATCAATGAAGCGGTTGCCGTCCACGTCCCAGACCTCTGAGCCCTGGCCGTGGTCCATCACAAAGGGGTAAGAACGGGTATAGGAAGGAGAGATGGCGGCTGTATCCTTCTCGACCCAGGCCTTTGCTTTAGGGCCGGGTAATTGCAATTTGTTGACCATGTTGATTCTATCCTCCTTGATCTGTAGGTTGACGTAACAATGTCACCTTTTGGGTTTGTGTTATTCCCCACCAATGGCAGAGGGTTATTCGGAGGCCACTAGATCAGCCGCCGGCGATGAGGTGAATGACTTTTACCTCGTCGTTGTCCTCAACCCTCGTCGGTCCGTACTCGCTCTTGGGGACAACCCTGCCGTTCACCGAGACTATGATCATCGGGAAGGTGAACTTGAGAATCGTCAAAAGAGAGTTGACGGTCATTCCCTCTTGCCACTCGACATCGAACTTGTCATTAACCCGTATCATCTCGCTCTTGCTGTCGCTATTCGATGTGCCGCCTTACGAGTTCCACCACGTCGGGGAAGTCTATGTGCAGCCGCTTGAGGGTCTCTGGGGTGGGAATGCCGTTGGGTGTCCAGCCACGGCGTTTGTAGACGGCGTCCATCAGCTTCTCGTACTGCTCCTCGCGGTACGCCCGCAGGGCCGCCATCTTCTCCTCGGTGGTCTTGCCTTCGGCGTCGTCCCTCACCAGTTCCTTGAGCTGCTTGTCGTATCGCTCGGCGCGGGATTCGTACTCCTGGACGGTCACCGGCCCCATGGAGCGATAGGGGATGGCATCGTGCTCGCGGGTGCCGAACCCCATCTTCAGGTTGAAGACGCGCTGGAAGTTATACACCGTCTCCGACATGATGATGAGGTCTTCCTTGGTCACTTCCCGTCCGGTCACGCCGGAGAAGAGCTCCACGTAGTTCTGCACGTGCTCCGGTATCTTGGGTGGCTCGTCTGTCTCTGCGTTGTCCGGCGGCACGATATCGTTCCAGGGCAGCTTGCACAGCCCACACAGCCCGAACCAGGTGCGCCACATGGGGAAGTAGTGCAATGCCTCCGCCTTGTCCTCGAAGGTGGGCAACTGGTTGTTGACCATGTCCATGAAGATCAGCCAGGCCTCGTCGTGCTGCGGCCCTTTGCTGGCTAGCCCGTAGCCGCCCTGTTGAGCCAGCGATTCCTTGGTCACGTACTCTGAGTACTCCAGCCCCTTGGCTTCCATCCCGATGTCGTGCATAAACTGGGGATCGCCACCATACTCCTGGGCGAAGATCTGCTTCAATCGGCGGATGCCCTGCCCGGCGATCAGGCCAAAGCCCTCGCCCCGCCCCATCTGGTGCAGCAGTTCAATGGCCGCGTCGGCGTTGCCGAAGTTCAGCTCCAGTCCACCGGTGATCTCCTCGTTGAGGATGCCAGCTTCGTAGCACTCCATCACGAAGGCGGTCAGCGTGCCGAAGGAGATGGTGTCTATACCATAGGTATCGCAGTAGAAGTTGATCTCCAGCAGCGCATCGGGGTCGAAGATGCCGCAGTTAGAGCCACAGCCGGCGGTGGTCTCGTACTCTGGGCCATCAACGATCACCACTTGTCCCCTGTATGGCCCCGTCTTGAGCTCGTAGCCGTCCACAGCGTGGGAGCAGCTCATGGTGCAGCCAAGCCAGCAGCCGTCGGGGAGGCCCTGGGTGAATCTCTTTTCCCACACATCCCCCGCTATCTTCTCGGCCTCCGGGTGCGAGCCGAACCTGAAGTTGTACACCGGCAGAAGATCATAGTCGTTCATGATACTCACCAGGTAGGGTGTGCCCACGTTGCGCATCCTATTCTGCACCGCATCATAATCGCGAATCACCTTGTTAATCTTGCTGCCCACCTTGCTGATGCGTTTCCTGTCCGCAGGGTTGTTGGCGACTCCTTTCCTGCCGCTGTACTTGACCACCAGGGCCTTGATCTTTTTATCCCTCAGGACCGTTCCGATGCCGCCACGGCCTGCCTGCTTGAAGCGCACACTCTTGCGGCGCACATCGTACCAACTGAAGTTGAGGCAGCCGATGAGGGTGTGATCGGCGCCGCTTCCCGCCGAGACGGTCGAGATGTCGCGCTTCTCCCTGTCGGTTTTGGCGAACATCTCCATCATCTGTTCGCCGATGAGGTGGGTGTCTACGGCTTCTTCAGGTGCCTCCTCGATAGTCACCCTTCCTGCGTTCCCATCAATGAAGACGATCACGTCTCTCTCGGCCTTGCCCTGGATCTCGAGGGCGTCCCATCCCGCGAACTTGAGCAGTGGGCCGAAGTGTCCACCCACGTTGCTGTCTATCACCGAGTGTGTCGTAGGGGAAAGGCTCACCACCAGCGATTTGCCAGAGCCGGGGTATTGCGTGGTTCCGCCTATGGGGCCGGACGAGATGACGATCTCGTTCTCCGGGTCGTTCCATTTCGTATCGCCTGTGACCCCATTCCACAGCAGCCAAAGGCCAAAGCCCTTGCCGCCGGTGAAGATGTTCTTCATCTGCTGGGTCACCGGCTTGCTGGCGATGGTGTTGTCGGAGAGGTTGACGTAGAGAGTTCGGTTGGTGTAGCCCTTCTCGACTTCGCCCAACTCGTAATCGAACTCGGCCGGCACCTCGTGGGCTTGCCTCATCTCTTGGATATCTTTAGTGCTCACGACTCATCTCCTTTGATCGTAATTTGGAAGCGGCCAAAGGATACAACAACTGGGGGCAAAAGTCAACATTTCGCGATTGGGCGAGGCATTCCCAACGTCGGGTGCCTCGGGCCGAGCTGCCTGTCCAGACGGGGGTTGTCTGCCTGGCGTAGACGCCCCGCTGGAATGCTTCGCCCCTACGATATTGATGACCGAGCCGGATACCAGATGCTCACATCCTCAAATAGGCGTCGGCGTAGATGACCTTGTTGGTCAGGATTTGAAGGGTCTTGTAGATTGCTGCCTGTTTGGGGTCTCCCATGTCCACCAGGGACGGGTCCAGTTCCTCTATGGCTGCGGTGGCGTCGTAGAGGTTGACCAGGAGCTGGCCCACCGGGGTGCTGATGTCTCGCTCCCCGACAATGCGGATCACCTCGTTTTGAGCCTCGTCCAGGGGATCGGCGATGGCCGAGTCGAGCCCCGCAGCCATGAGCATCACCAGAAAAGTTCGGTTGATCAAGCTGCGGTTCTCGCTGGGCACGCCGTTGGATACATTGGACAGGCCCACCACAGTCATGGGGGGCGGATCGCTGAGGACTTTGAACATGCGAATCGCCTCAAGGGTTTCTGGAGCATGGTCTTGCATCCCCTTGACTGTCATTACCAACGGATCGAGATAGAGGTTCTCCATGGGGATCCCGAGCTCCATGGCCTTGGGCAGAAGGACCTCCATGGCCAACTGCACTCGGCCGTCCGCTGTAGCGGGGATGCTTCTTGCCATGGTGAGAGCGATGATCTTAGAGCCATACTCTGCCGCCAAGGGCATGGTCCTTTCCAACCGCTCAGGATCGGCCGAGGCAGAGTTGATCAGCGCCTCGATGCCCAACTCCTGACAGCGTTTCAGGCCGGCTTCGATGGCGGCCGTGTTGGTGGTGTCAAGGGATAGAGCCACGTCGGGGGCCACTTTGTGGATGACCTCGACCAACCAGGGCATGACCTCGTGCCCGTCCTTCTTGCGCCGACCGATGTTGAGGTCTATCATCTGAGCTCCTCCCTCGACCTGCCTCTTGGCCAGCTCCTGGAGGGGTTTGGCATCCCTCTCCTCTACGGCCTTTCTGACCAGGCTAGATATGATTTGGATGTTCTCGCCAATGATACACACTTTATCCTCCTCTCTGTATCTATTGCTATTGAAAGCGTTCCAGGCGGACGCCAGCCCGCCATTTACTCTATTCCGCCCTCCCCTCCAGCAGCCTAACTACCGATGGGAAGCTGGCTATGTCGGTGTGGGGCAGAAAGAGGGCTTTGGTGAACTCATCCATAAAGGTATTATCGGCCGATAGCTCCAAGTAGGTCATCTTGCTGGCAATGTCCACCACCTCCTGGCGCATGTCGGGGCACATGAGGGCCGTGTAAGCCCCCAAGGCCGAGGTGTTGCCCAGGAACTTGAAGCGCTCCCAGGGCATGTCGGGTAGCAGCCCGATCTGGATGGCCTTCTCCACGTTGATGTATTTGCCAAAGGCGCCACCGATGAGCACCTGCTCCACCTCGGCCAACTCCAGCCCCACGCTGCGGGTCAACACTGAGAAACCGGCATAAAAGGCCGCCTTGGCCCGGATCAGGTTGGCGATGTCCACCTCGGTTATTACCACGTCTTCGAGTGGGCACGTGGTCTCGCGCTTACGTCGCGTCTCTTCAGCCCAGGCGACCACGTACTCAGGGCCGTGTTCACCGATGCGCACCCTCGGGGTGTCCAGGCTCTGATTGACCTTGCCACCCTTGTCAATGACCCCGGTGATGAACATCTCCGCCAGCAGCGAAATCATTCCCGAGCCGCAGATGCCCCGCGGAGGCACGTCGCCAATGACCCGGCAGGTAGGCTCGTAGGTTTTGGCGTTGATCCAGACCTCTTCGATGGCCCCTATGGTGGCTCTCATCCCCGAGTGCACCCCTGAGCCTTCGAAGGCCGGCCCAGCCGAACAGGCGCAGGCCAAGAGCCAATCGAAGTTACCTAGCACTATCTCGCCATTGGTGCCCACATCCAGGAAGAGAGTCAACTGCTCTGTCTGATACATGCGGGAGCTGAGAACGCCAGCCGTGGTGTCAGCTCCCACGTAAGCGCCCACGCCGGGAAGGCAGTCCACCGTGGCTTCGGGGTTGATGTGTAGGCCCAGCTCCTGCGCCTTGACGGGCAGGGGGTGGGTGACGGTGGGCACGTAGGGTTCAAGGCGGATGGACTCTGGCCAGAGGCCCAGGAAGAGCTGGATCATGGTGGTGTTGCCAGCCACGGTCATCTTATCAATTTGCGCCGGGTCTATCCCCTTGCGCTCAGCCAGCCCGTCTATGAGCCCGTTCAGGGTCTGCTCCACCAGGCGCTGCAGGTGGTCCAGGCCTCCTTTCTGCTTGGTGGCGTAGATGATGCGGGAGATGATGTCTTCGCCGCAGGAAATCTGGGCATTATATTCCGAGGCTGTGTCCACCACCTTGTTGGTCAAAAGGTCCACCAGATAGACCACGTTGGAGGTGGTGCCGATGTCCACGGCCAGACCCCAGGAGCTCGCCGTGCGGTCGCCGGGGCGTAGGTCAATAAGCCGAGGATGGCCATCGGGAGAGACCCAGGTGCCCACATCCAGTACGGCGGTCACCCGCCAGTCGGCATCCCGCAGGGTGCGGGCCAGCTTCTTAAGCATGGGCAGGTCGGCCACCAGCCCTTTGATGCCGTGTTGGCGGGCCAACCCTCTCTTAAGACGCTGGAAATCGGTGGCGTTGTCAGCCAGGCTGGGTGGCTCAATCTCCAGGAAGAAGGAGCGGATGGGGTTCTTCCGCCAATCACATTCCACGGGCAAGGTGATGACCTTCTCGGCCTCCTTCTCGCTGGGGAGCTTACGAAGGATCACCTCCTGAGGCGGTATGAAGACGGTTAGATCGCTTTGAACGATGGCCTGGCAGGCTAGAGCGTAATCCTGCGCCAACTCCGTTTGGGAGAGGCGGCTGATGGAACGCCTTTTGACCGCTCCCTCTTCGATGACGACTTTGCAGCGGCCACAGCGCCCCTGGCCGCCACAAGGCAGGTTGAATTCCAGACCAACCTGGTCAATGGCATCGGAGAGAATGGCTCCGGCTTCTGTTTCTATCTCATGGCCCGAAGGCCTGAAGGCAATGTGGCACCTATCTCTACTCATATTTGCGCACTTCGACCTGGGCCAGGAGCACGCGGTCGCCTCCCGACTTGAGTGGGAGGCGTTCCATGCCCTGGTCGGTCGAGTAAAGGCCCACCTCAATGGTATAACTGCCCGGAGGCGTGTCGGGGGGAACGAGGATTTCGTACCTGTCCCTAATGATTGTGCCCTTCTCCCAGTGGGAGGTGGGATAAGCATCGCTGGCTGCTATCTTGTCGTGCTGGCCGTAGATATGCTCATCGTCGCTGAGCAGGTGGGTGAAAACCAGGTAGTCCCGATCCATCTCCCTCAGAGCTTCCCAGTACAAAGCCAGATGTAGGGTTTGGCCGGGCTCAGCCCGAAAGGAGTCTAGATCGTAACCCAGGAGCTGAATTTTGTCTGCGAAGTTAGCTCGATAGCGATGCTCCGGGCCTGCCGCGAAGCGCGGCTGGTTCTCCAGGGAGAAGAGCAGCACGGCCAACTCGTGGTGAAAGTTGCGGCCAACTTCCAGGCGCGGGCAGTTCAAAATCAACTGATCTAAGATAACGTCAGTGGGATCTACAACGCGGTTCTGCCAAAGCACCAACCACAGCCTATCTCGCCCTTGCGCTATCGAGTTGAGCCGATCCGCCACCTGATAATCGAGGGGTTCTCTAGTTGAAAGCACCATGCCTTCGGGGATGGGATAGATAGGAAATTTGCCTCGATAGTAATAGGTGAAGCCCGGAAGCATGTGCCCCCCCAGCAGGATGATCGTATCTTTGGCCTCGGCGTGTGAGCTGATGTATTCGGCCACTGAGCGGAAGTCGGGCCTGGCGTATTCATCGTCGAAATAATAGTTGGCCAGGGAGTTAGCCGATGCAACGCCGATAAAGCTCAGCGAGCAGAGCAGCCCAATTAACGCAGCAGTGCCAAGCAAGCGAGAACCTCTTGCCTGGGGCTGGCAGCTTGCAGCTAGTTTCCCCAATCCAACCGCCATCAGCAGATAGAAAGCCGGCAAGGCTGGCAGCAAGTAGCGCGGCGCGAACTTGGGACGGTGATAGGAGATAGCGAAAAGGATACCAACCGGTACCGCTAGATAGAGGAGTAGGAAAACGATCCCCAAAGCCGATGGACGGCTCGACTGAGCGGTTCGGCTGAGCCCGTCGTCCCGCTCAGGGCGGGGCTCACCGTCGAAGCCTCGCCGAAGTCTGGCCTCTCCCTTTACTTCGACAGGGTCAGTACGAGTTTTCGTTTCCCATAACGATGCCAACACGCCCGCTGCAGCCAGTGCCGCAAAGCCCAGAGCCACGAAGTCAGCAGCCTTCCCTCGCATGGTATGGCCCACGCTGAAGGTGGTTAAGGTGTCTTTGGCGGCGGTCACAAGGCCGAGAGCACCCTCCCAGTAAGTGGCATCGGCAGCGTAGCGGGTGGCTACGAAGCGAGCCCAGGGTAGGAAGAGAAGAGCTATGCACAGTTGGGCCAGGAGCCAGGTTCGCAACCTCGCCAACCCGTGATTCTTAGATCCGCGGGTTCGTCTCAGCACCCACTGGGCCAGAAAGGCAGTGTTCTCGAACAGGATGACAAAGGCGACGTAATAATGGGTATAAAGGGCCAGGGTGCCGATGACCACGTAGCTGAGCCAAAGATAGCCCTGTACTGAACTCAGCCGAAGTAGCCGCGTTGAGCGTGGGGCTTTGCTTGCCCCTTTCCTGAAAAGGAGAACGAAGGTATACACCGAGACTAAGCCGAGGAGCGCGGCCAGGGTATACATTCTGGCTTCTTGGGAAAACCAAACGTGGAACGGGGAGATGCTAAGTAGGAAGGCGGCTAGCAAACCCACTCTTTGGTTGAAAAGCTCTCGGCCTAGCTTGAAGAGCAAGGGTACTGACAAGACTCCGCTTATCAGGGAGAGGAACCTGACGGAGAACTCACTTTGCCCCGCCAGTTTTAACCAGAAATGAAGAGTGAAAAAGTGCAGGGGAGGGTGATTGTCGGTAGAGACGCCAGCGATCAAATCCTTGAGGCTTTGGTTGGCGAAGTAAATGCTCACCCCCTCATCGTACCAGATGCTCTGGTGATCCAGGCGATAAATCCGCAGGGCAAAGGCCAGGATGATGATCGCGATTAAGGCTATCTTGCCCAGGTCAAAGCGCAACAAACTAGATTCCAGATGCTTGCTCATCTACATGTAGGCTAGGCCAGGTAAAGCCTACGCCCAGTCCTGATAATCAGGCTTATTATGGGATCAATGAATCCGCCTTTTCTTACCACGAGGTAGGCAGACAGAGCACCGAGCAGCGCCCCGGCGATAACGTCCGAGGGGTAATGAACGCCGCAGTAGATGCGGGATAGGCCAAACAACGTGGCCAGCACGAGGAGCAGAGCCCCCAGTCGGCGGTTGTACAGCCAAATGGCAGCAGCCACAGAAAAACCAACAGTGGCAGGGTTGCTGGGGAAGGATGAATCCGAGGGGCGATAGAAGAGTAAATTGACTTCGTGGCTGACGAAGGGGCGTGGACGAAAGTAGACCAGATTGCACAGCTTCAAGATGATGTTGGCCACAAACAAGACCATGATAGCCCGGAGTATGGCCCTTTGATTTCGTTCCCTTTGGTCTTGATCCTGGCCTTCGAACCAAAACATGACCACGATCAAAGACATCGTCGTAGTCAGAAAGTATTCGTTGACTAACAAGCGCATCAGGCCATCCAAGACATCATTGTGGCCAGCCAGTTCATTGATCAACTGGAACAACTGAAGATCGAGGGACATTCTCGGGCACCCACGCCTGGGTTTAGCCAGGCGCGATTGATCACAAATTCAGTAGATCACAATTCTGTCAGGGGGCTGGCCCCTCTGCAAAGGGAGAGCTGAGACTTCGGCGAGCTCAGTCGAGCCGCTAGCGGCTCTGGCAGGATCTCTCGCGAAATTGTGAACTATTGAGATTCTCTTCAAACCAATGGGCTACCAGGGTGGATGTTACTGAGCTACGAGGCAGGCTGAGATGCCCCTCTCCAGGCCGTGACTTCAGCCTTCCTCGTGCCATTTCCTCGCCGAGGGTTACGCAGGCCCTCTCGGCAGGAGTTATGCCGTCCTGGTCGCCATAAATCAGGAGCAAAGGACGGGAACTCAATTTACCGATCGAATCTAGTGCAGCCAGCTCAGCCACCAGTTTTCCTCGCTTCCGAAAACTGGACCAGCGGAGGGCTTCCAGGTAGGACATCTCCTTCAGGATGCTCAGCCCTGGCTTAGTGTTGACCTGGTTTAGAAAAGGAGCCAGAGCCAGCACAGCCGCGATCTGTTGGTCGGTCCCCGCAGCCCGGATGGCCAAATCGCCACCCAGGTCAATTCCCAGGACACCGATGCGCTCGAGGTTGACCTCATCCCGCCGCGTCAAATAGGCCACGGCGCCGGGCAGTAAGCCCAGCACCTCAGGATAACGAATCTCCTTTTCAGGGCCCCAATCTATAGCCAGGACGATGAAGCCTTCCCCAGTCAAGTCGGCCACTATGGGATGCAGGGACAGAGTTCCAGAAGGGCTAGGCAGAACGCAAATAACCGGTTTAGGCTCGCCTGTGTCTTCTGGTAGATAGAGCGTTCCCCTCAATTGTTGCCAGGAGACAGCTTCACGGCGAAAGCGATCATCGGCCTTCAGGTTAAACCTCTCTTGATGTTGGACCCCTTGGAGAGCAGAGGATGAGATCAGAGTGAAGGCCAAGGCGCAAATCCCGGCTGCCCCGAAGAGGACCACCAGTTCGGATCCGGCCAGGCCCTGGATGAAGACTTCCGGTGTGGCGGCGAAGAACCAAGCGAAGCCCCCCACGATGAGGGCTATGGCCAACAGGTAACTCCAGGTGGGTTTCCTGGCACTTCCGACCAAGGTAAAGCCAATCAGTCCATGGCGGGCAGCAACTAACTGCAGAGCCCCCACGATGGTTGCGAAAGCCAAGATGAAATAGTTTATGGCCAGGTGGGGGGATACGAAATTGAGCACGCAGTATACCCTCTAGGGTGGTTAGGTAGCCAGGTGGTTAGGGTCTCGACAGCCCAACTGTCCAACAACCCAACCACCTAGCCACCTAAGTGTGCCAAAGCTTCATATAGGCCGGGATATCAACGGCTTCGCGGGGCCCAACCAGCACCTCCCAGCCCGATAGCTCGTCCTCCAGTTCGCCGGAGATGACGGCCACGAGACCGGGGATGACTATCTTGCGGTGAGCGATCTTATCCGCCACGTTGAACTGCTTGACCATTTTGGCTATGACCTCAGCGTCGAAGTTGCCCGCTGCCCAGGCAGTGAGCACGCTCATACCCTCCGAATCGCAGACCAATAGCCAGCAGGGCACCCCCGCACCCTCTACTTCACCTGCCACGCTGAAATAGGTCAGTGAGAAGTTGGTGGTGGTCAGGAGAGGCGAATCGGCCGTTGGCTCGCCGAATTCGTAGATTCCCGGTTCCATCTGGATTGGCTTCTGGGGATCGGTGTAGATGTTCAGCCGCAGGGTCAACAGGGGATACATGGTAGCTGGATCGAAGCGGTCGAGGACGATGAAACCGCCGTACTTGGCGATGTGCTGAGCAGCGAGGGCCACCTCCTCAGCCTCTGATGCGGCCCCCTCGCCGGGGAAGGTAATGATTGGATACCCCAGCAACCGGAAGTTCTTCTTCAGTGCCAGGCGGCGAAGCTGGGTCAGGCTAATCAAGGTATCTACAGGCCCTCTTGCTCCAGGGTCGAGGACGATGTCTTCCAGGCCAGCTTGCTTCACCTGCTCCACCAGGTTGGCCAGGGCGGTGAGGTCGTTCTGCCCACGCACCGCCAGGGGCAAGTTATGCTTCTTGGCCAGCTCGGCCATGGCTTGCCAGTTGTCCTTGTCGGCGGCGTAGAGCAGAGGGACGGTCCCTTGAAGTTTAGCTAGAGCAGCTTCCATGGCCGCAGGGTCCTTGGAGATGAGGACGCGGGGCAGATCTGCTCTAGCCCTTAAGGCCTCGACGCGCTCAGCGAATAGCGCAGGGTCTCCGGAAGCGTTCTCCACAGCGAATCCGCTGACGTTCAGCTTCATCCCCACCCGCTCTACAGAGTAACTGGCCGCCTTGGTTATGACCTCCTCGAACTCCTCCAGCGGTTGGGTGTCCTTAACCCGCACCAGTAGCCCTGGCTCGTGGTAGAAGGTCTTCTCGTAGCGGAACATCACCGTCTCATTGCCCACCTCGATCTGCCTATCATCGCTGGAGATGGTGATCAGACGGATGGGCGGGGTCGCTGCAGCGGCTAGGGCTGCCTGCGCCTCCTCGGACACGTGGGGGCAAGCCGCAAGCTCGGCCTGCTTCGCTGCCAATTTCATAGCGAAGGCCAAACAGGTAGGGAAACCACACTCCTTACAGTTGGTCTTGGGCAGCAGCTTATAGATTTCAAGACCGCTCAATGGCATTTTACCGTCTCCTTGCCAGATACTTGCTATTATTTCACTTGTCTCTCTGCTTAATACTGCTTCCTCTGATCGATTACCCCTTTTCTCTTGAGCGCCAGACGCTTTGAACCATGTCCCGCATTGTAACCAGTACACCCCGCCATTCAGCTTCTGTAAATTGAGCAACTACTTGCATCACTCTCCGATGAATCTTGCGCCGATTTGGCTGCCGAAGACGTATGATCAGAATGCCATGATGTTGACTCATCACGGTGCTGTGTGAACCATTTGTCAGTGGTGATAAGCAATCGTCCTTCTCGCTGAACCATCTCCCAAAGAGCATCGTCTGTCATGCCCTTATCTGCTGTTCCGCGAATGTCTAGCACGTCATGACCCAAATCACGTAGCGCCTGAACGGTCATCAAGGGTATATTCTCGTCCGCGAAGATCTTCATACTACACCCGCTAGTGCCTGAATGGGCGTAACCCGCTCTTCAGTTAGTGCGGCAGCATGGTCAAGGCAGGCGAGGATATCTTCACGCTCAAGTGAGGGATAGTCCGCGAGTAGCTCCTCAATTGTGTCCCCATTGGCCAGCATGCGAACAATCTGGTAGACAGGGATGCGGGTACCTCTAATACAAGCTTGTCCGTGACAAACTTTCGGATCAATTGACATAAGTTCGTACACGACAGCACCTCCATCCATTGTCCCCTCAGCAATCTAAGCGGATGCGGGCTCCCATGCCCAGCCATCTTCCTCTAACTGCCTGCCATCAGCTTTCCAATGAAACCCTTGACAATTTCCCCTGTCTCAGGGTGGCGTATGGTAACGATATCGGCCCCGGAGTGGAGGACAGTAGTAGCTGTCATTGCTTCCCAGGTGACCCCTCGCTTGGCCCAGTCGCCCCAGGCCTCTGGCACGCCCTCGCCCGCCTTGGATTCCTTCTGCCGCCAGGACTCCTCGCCCACGAAGCAGATCATAGGCTGCTGGGTCATGGTGTCGCCCGTGAGGGCAGCTATGCGCAGTCTTTCCATAACCGAATAGCCGTATTCTATCCCGTAGCCCAAGGCCCCAGTGGTGGGGTCCATCAGGATGCGATCCGGGGGAAGGGCCATGTCACTGATCAGGATGATGAGCTGCTTGGATAGGTTAACGTCCATGGGGGTGCTGGAGATGACCAGTTGGTCGTGGGCTAACGCTGCCGCGACGATGGTACGGTAATTCTTGTCCTCACAGAGGCCCAGCGCTATGCGCTCGCCCTTGGCAGCCTCGGCCACAGCCACCAAAAGCTCGTTGTCCAGCTCAGCCTGGCCGGGCCCGCGCACGATAAGGGGGAGCCCTGTCGCTGCCAGTACATTCTTGACTGTAGTGGCCGCTTCCTCAGGAGTGGTCTCATTGTCCTCGTTATCAACGCCCCTCAGCCTTAACGTGATGAGGTCGGCACCGTATCCCTCGGCTCTCTCGGCCCAGATGGCTGGATCCTTGAGCGCCTCGCCCCAAGCTTCCTTAAGAAGGGGCGACCAATCCTCGGGGTAATAGTCCTGGATTTCGATAGCGATGGCCGGCGGGTTGGGCATTTTGCCCTCGAAGTGCAGGAAGGGAAGGGTGGTTTCCCCGCCGACGGTGACTGTCCTGGCCCGTGTCCCTCCCTGCTCGGCGGTGGCACCAAGGGTGACCTCCCGCACCGAGCCCGTCCACTTCTCCGTGGGCGTCTCTACTGTGACAGGCATCCTCGTTGTGTCCTCCTTACTAAACTCAGTATTTCGCTAGAACAACGGTGGCATGCTCAAAGCCGGATGCAACTTCTCCTCCAGGAAGGGGAGAAGCTCCTCCACAGTGGTGGCCACTCGCTCGTCCGCGATCTTGTCTATGATGTCAGGATCCCCCTCTCGCTCAGCAGCGGCCTTCAATTCCTCAGCCATGGATTCCTTAAGGAAACTGGACATCCAGACGAGCCGCTTGAGTCCCCCATCGGCACGGATGAACTTCTTGCTGACGATGAAGAACTTCCCGTGACCCATCACCCCAGGGGTTTGAATGCCGCCCCCGCACATGCCAGCCAGGGTGGAGAAGGTCATCCCCGCTGGAGTCATGCTTGGGTCCTCGCGGGAGACGATCATGAAGCCATTGGCCTCTGGGATGACCATCATGATGCACTCGAAGCAGCCACAAGCCGTCATCGGGTTCTCCATGACGGAATACATCGCTACTTCTTCCACCGACCCATGAGAACCTGATTTTGCATACTCGTTGATTCCTTCGAAATAGCCCTTGACAGGGTCTATAGCCGCGCCTTTTAGAATAGGCTGGTTTGGCCCGGTGGGGTTGATCCGATAAGAAGCCTTGCAGTCCAGCCAGTTATACGCACCGCAGAGCCCCAACCGCTCCGGGCTGACCACGCAGACGTGATCGGGGGCGAAGCTCTGGCAGAGAGTGCAGCTATAGAAAGTGTCCACGCTCTCGTCAGTCATCTCGGCCAGGCGTTTGTTACGGAAGTCGTAAGCCGCGCGTGCCTCCTCCAGCCACCGAGCATACAGCTCAGGTTCGGTGACGATGGTGACCTGCACCTTGTCCACAATGGCTCCGAAGTCGGCGTGGAAGCGGGCGTGGAGGATCTCGCCGAAATGCTCCAGACTAAAACCTTTCTCGGCAGCGACTTTACTCATGCGGATCCAGGCGATGTCGCGCTGGCCGATGTGCTGGATGCCCGACGCACCATTGATGAAATAGTGAATCTGCCGCTCCAGCACAGGCTCGAAGTCCTCCTGCATCTTCCGTCCGGCCACCTCGACGATGATCCCCACGTCCATGTAGCCACCTTCTTCGATGTCGTCGAAGCCAGGGCCGATGAGCTCGATCTTGCCGTCCTCCACCTCGTACATAGGGTTCATCTTCAGATATTCGAAGGCACGGGAATACTTGCCGCCGAACTCAATCCTCATGTCGGCCCGGCGCACCCTCTCCCCCTCGAAGGCGCTGCCGTAGGGTACTGGGATAGGCACCTCGGTGATCTTCACCTTGACGCCGCGCACCTCGATGCAGCGCTGCACCAGCCGCCTGGCCTTCTCGGCATCTGTCTTCCCCTCGATGTCATCGAAGGGCATGGAGATAACGTGCTCGTACTGGGTGACGCCGGTGGGCAATATCTGGGGGATGACGGTGTCGGCAATGACCGGAAAGCCGTAGTTAAGAACGCCAGCGGCGGTGGCGTACTTCAGATCATCCACCTCACCCAGAGCCAGGGCAAAGGCAAAGCAGCGGAACTTGTTGTATAGTAGCATCCCACGCGCCTGACCACCTTTCACGCCCCCAAAGGTCAGGGCCGCCCGGGTGGCGAAGCCGGCGGCATAGATGGCGGAGATGGTGTCGGTGCCGAATGGTACGATGTAGGTATCGTAGCCCATTTCCACACCCTCTTCCATCAACTGATGGATGATGCTCCGCCCGTTGACGCTGCCGGAGAGGAAGATGAGAATGTTACGCTGTTGAAGTTCGCGGATGATCTGTACCGCTGCCTCGTTGGACTTGGCGGCGCCGATGATGGCAGCGAAGCCAGGCATCCGCCCGTCCACGAGCTGGATGCCCCAGGAGCGCAGTTGGATGTCATCAATGGGGCCGTTAACATAGCCACCTGCCTCCTCACCCTCCGTGTCGGGGCTGGTGAAGCTGGTGCCAGTGAGCTGCAAGCCGGGCATCGGCTCTGGCTGCTGCCCATAGGCGAAACGGATGCCCTCGATAGCCTCCTCTGCAAAGAGCGTGGCCACCCCGCAGTCGAGGGTCTCGCCCAGATAGGGCAGCCAGATGCTACCCTCAGGCTGAGGGTGCAGCAACGCCTTGGCCCGCTCAATGACAGGAGGGAGATCGCCGATCTTGCTCACCTCCAGGCCAGTGAACCCAAGGATGACGGGGAGGTAGTACGCGGTGTTCGGGAATTGAATCGGCGCTTCGGGCCCCAGTTCTTTCAGAGCCTTGTGCAGCAGATCGTCGGCCTCTTTCACGATACGGTTAGCGCCGCGGATGGCAGCGTTGGCGATATATCGAGACATTTATTCCTCCTCACGTTGGTGATTTGACAAAAACCTCAAGTTTGTCACTCTAGGGTCGATTATCACTTCCTACGGTGTCTGGCTTCCTCTTGAGGTGTCATCTCGTGAACCCCTCCCAAGTCAATGCCAACGTCCCGGCGGCGGGTCTTTCCGGCATTGAGCGAACCCGCCCGCCTCTTACTCCGCAACCGGCCTTGCTGACTTCAACTTCTCAAGCACATCCACCCTGGCCAGGGAATCGCTCCAAGTGACTTCGATGCCTGCATTCTCGTAGCGTATTTCCGAGTGACAGCTCTCTTCCCCCGTGTTCACCCAACGGATTTTTTGAAAGTCATTAAGCCTCACCACCAGTTGGCCCGAAGTCAAAGGAAAACTCGCCTCAATATCCCGGCGCGACGTTAACGCTTCTAGAAAACGCTCCACGTCCCTTACATTAGCAAACTCACAGCGCACGGTAGCTTCGCAATTCACACCGCACTCATCGCTTCCGTAACCAGAGATAGTAATCACCTGATCCCCAAGCTCGATCTCCAAATCTCCTATGGGGGCGGTGGTAATACGTTGTTTTTGCATTGAATTTCCTCGCTAGCCTCCACTCGTAAGCCTTCTGTAAACTTCATCTGGCTCCAGGGACCTGGCTGAGCCTCTTTTTGGCTCTATCCGAGATTGTTACCTCTCACACGAGCTGCCCCCCAGGCCTAACTCCTTGACCACGTCCTCGAAGGCATGAACCTTGCCCTCGGCTATCTCCCGCCTGGCCTCATCCAACTCCCTGGCATATTCGGGGGGTAGGCACCCAATCGCTGTAGAAGGCCTTGCAGCCCTTCTCGTCAATGAAGTAGCCTCTCACCTCGCTGGCTAGCTTGCCCTCCTGCTTGTCCAGGCAGTCGGCATAGGCGTCCTCGCTGAGGAAAACGAGGCAGCCTTCTTCGTCAATGTAGTACTCTCGGTGCCGTTCTTCTCTGACTACCGCTCTCATCAGCTCCTTCAAGTCGCCGACGGTTATGGTGCCAACGGGTTGATCTGAAGCCAGTTTCGATATCTTCCCCTTTACCCCATCTTGACCGAACCGCCTCCCCGAAAGCTACGGCGAAACTTCGTTTGGGGGGCACTCCAAGCACTATAAGTGTCTCCGCCGGCCTGGGGTTACACCGCCTCAGCTTTCGGGGAAGCAGATTTATGGTATCCTGGCGCTATAGAGGCTGACCGGTTGGCCGGCCTCCAGGGCCTCCAGGAACTGAAGCATCAGCCTGTCGCCGCTCTGGCCGAAGCGGGTCGGGTCGTACTGTACCAGGCCCAAAGCAGCTCGCTTCCTGTCTATGTGCTCCAGGGCCTTCCTGACGGCCTCCTCGAGATCGGGGATGAACTCCAGCTTGCCGCCGACTCGCTCCTCCCAGCCCTCACTGATAAAGCGATCCACTACGGGGCTGTTGGCCACTGGCGATTCGCTGCAGAAGATGGTGTAGACGCCGGAGCCGACGAAGTAGCAGCCGATGGAGATGGCCTTCTCGCTCATCCACTCCGGGGCGAATCCCACCCCCGGTATATCGGCGATATCCTCGCCTAGCCCGCCCTCGGTAGCCATTTGGCTCAGGGTGGTGAGGATGCGGGTGTTGTCCACGCAACTGCCAACGTGCAGCACCGGCGGGATGCCTACTGCTTCGCAGATTTCCCGCAGTCCGGGGCCGGCGTACTGGGCCGCCTCTGGCGACAGAAGCCCGTACTTGGCGCAGGCGATGGCTCCGCAACCGGTCATCACCACCAAGACGTCGTTCTTAATCAACTCGCGCGTGATATATTCGTGGGAGGCATCATGGCAGGTGCGGGGATTGTTGCAGCCCACCACCCCCGCTACACCCCGCAGCCGTCCTTGGACCACGGCGTCATTCAAGGGGCGGAACGAGCCCCGATAAAAGCCGCCCAGGGCGTAGTTGATGTACTCGTGGGAGAAGCCGGCCACCAACTGGTTGACCTCCTTCGGGATGCGCGTCTCCTTACGGTTGGGGAAGTTATCAATCCCCATCTTGACGATCTCTTTGGCGATCTCCAGGGCGCGATGCTCGTCGAACTCGACGTGAGTGGCCCCTTCGATGTGCGCCTTGGGGGAAGTGGTGACCAGGGTGGTGTGGAACTGGTCAGCCACTGGGGCCAGGGCCTGCATGATGCACTGGATGTCCACGATCATCAGCTCTATGGCCCCGGTGACGATGGCCAGTTCCTGGCTGAGGAAGTTGCCGATGGTGGGCACTCCCTGGCGCATCAGCGTCTCGTTGGCCGTACAGCAGATGCCCGTCAGGTTGATGCCCTTGGCCCCCTTCGATCTGGCGTACTCGATCATCTCAGGGTCGTTCACCGCCACCAGGATCATCTCCGATAGGACCGGCTCATGGCCGTGGACGACGATGTTCACCTCGTCCTCGCTCAAGGCTCCCATGTTCACTTTGGCCGTGAGTGGGACAGGGGAGCCGAAGAGGATGTCGGTGATGTCGGTGGAGAGCATGCTTCCCCCCCAGCCGTCGGAGAGGGCGGCGCGCAGCCCGGCCATCAGGATGCTCTCGTACCACTGGTCGTTTCCCACGTGGGTGCGGTGCATGACCTCCACCACCTCGCGGTCAATCCCCCGCGGGGCAATGCCCGCACTGCGCCAGACCTCCTGGCGTTTCTTTGGGGCTCGTTTGAGGTAGAGGATCTCCCCCTTCTGCTGCCCGAACTGGGCCAGGGCCGACTCGGCCACATCCTTGGCTATCTCCATCGTCTCGCGATCCTTGGTGGGCACATCCAGAAGCTCTGCTACTTCCAAGAGCTTGTTCACGTCCCGGATGGTGTAATCCGGGGCCTCACCCTCAGCGGCGGCGAGGAGCGTCAGGGCCATGTCACGGCCGTGGTCGGAGTGGGCGGACGCACCAGCGGCTATCATACGAGCAAAGTTGCGGGCTGCTACCGTCTCGATGGTGGCCCCGCAGATCCCCGTTTGGCCTTCCTTCACCAGGCGGCAGGGGCCCATGGAGCAGTTCCCACAGCAAGCCCCCTTGTGTCCGATGGGGCATGGTTTCATTGCTTCGGCGCGAGAGAAGGCAGTGGAAATGCCCTCGGCCTCGGCAATCTCCAGCATAGCCTTGATGGTTGGATCGATGGTCTTGTTATTCGTCATTATCGAACTCCTCTATTTCGAAAGCTACAAGCTGGGAACCAGAATCCAGCTTCCAGTCTAATATTTGCGGAAGTCTCCGGACACTTGCAGGTCGAGCACGTTGGTCCTGGTTACCCGTTTTATCATCTTGAACCAAGCGGAATCGTCCTCCTTGCCCTCAGGCGGGCTGGGGATTTCCCAGTCCTCTCCTGGCCCATAGCCGGCTGCTCTAAGGGCCTCTTCTATCGTGCCTGGCTCCAGGCGGGCCGAGTCATAGCCAACGATGACTCGCTTGAAAGCGCTGCTGGCCAGGACCTCCTCCACGCCATCCAATTGCAGCAAAGCGTCACGCACAGCTTTGACGTGATGGTCGGCGTACATCTTCGGTACGTGCAACAGGGTCTTCTCCACGTTTGTATTCCCTCCTCCCATAGTTAACGCATAGCGAGGTTTATTATACCACAGACCTATTGTCTGCAACAATCATATGATTGCTGGGGCTTGCGCAGCGATTCGGCGCAAGCTACTACATATAGGGGTGAGAAGGGAAGCGAGGGGACACCGCTCGGCTGAGTTCGCGCCGAAGCCCCTCGTACTCCCTGGGCTTTCGCTGCGCACGCCCTTGTTGGCCCCTATCGCTCGAAGGCGGGGAGAGCACTCTGGCCCTCCCCGCCTTGATAGCATGGGGTCTAGGACAAGCCCACCACCTTGCCCGTCTCCAGGTCTATGTCAATGTTCATAAAGACCGGACGGGAGGGCAGGCCGGGCATGGTGCGCATCGTGCCGCACAGCGGGTACAGGAAGCCGGCACCCACCGAGGCGCGGATGTCGCGCACCGGCAGCCGGTAGTTCCTGGGCACGCCCTTCCGGGCCGGATCGTGGGAAAGCGATAGATGGGTCTTGGCCATGTTAATGGACAGCTTGTCGTAGCCCAGGTCGGTGTACAGTTTGAGCTTGCGCTGCGCCGCTGGCTCGAAGTCCACCCCATCGGCCCCGTAGATCTTGGTGGCGATGGTCTCGATTTTCTCCTTGATAGGCATGTCCAGCGGGTAGAGGTACCTAAATTCGCTGGGCTTCTCGCAGGCCGCCACCACCGCCTCGGCCAGCTCCGCGCCGCCTGCATCCCCCTTGGCCCACACCTCGCTGATGCACGCTGCTTCGGCTCCGGCTGCAACGGCGGCCTTCTTCACCATCTCGATCTCGGCGTCAGTGTCGGGGGTGAACCTGTTGACCGCTACCACCACCGGGATGCCGAACCTGAGAGCGATCTTGATGTTGGCCTCCAGATTGGCAAGCCCCTTCTTCAGAAGTGGCAGGTTCTCCTCCTTGTAAGCCGGGTCCAGTGGTATGCCTGCTACCACCCTAGGGCCGCCGCCATGCATCTTCAGGGCGCGAACACTGGCCACGATGACCACACAGTTGGGGATAAGGCCGCTGGTGCGGCACTTGATGTCGAAGAACTTCTCCATGCCGCAGTCGGCACCAAAGCCCGACTCGGTGACCAGGTACCCGCCTGAGCCCAGCTTGATGCCGATCAGGTCAGCCACGACGGACGAATTGCCATGGGCGATGTTGGCGAAGGGCCCGGCGTGAACGAAGGCCGGGGTACCAGCCAGAGTCTGCATCATGTTGGGCATGAGGGCATCCTTCAGGAGGACGGTCATCACCCCGGCCACGCCCAGGTCCTCGGCGGTGACGGGGTTGCGATTCTTGTCCATGCCGATGACCATGCGGCCCACACGCTCCCGCAGGTCCTCCAGGCTGTTGGCCAGGGCGAGGATGGCCATCACCTCGCTGGCTACGGTGATGTCGAACCCAGTCTGTCGGGACCGGCCATCCCACTTGGTGCCTAGGCCCACGATGACGTTGCGGATGGCCCGGTCATTGACATCAATAACTCGGTTCAGGGTGATGGAGTAGGGATCAATGTCCAGGTGGAAGAAGCGCTTTCGCTCCTCGGGCGTGAGGTCCGAGGGCTTCTCGGCCTTTATGCCCAGCTTGTCCAGGCGCTTCCTCATCCAAGGGGCGAACTCGTCGTCCGGACAGAGGATCTTGGCCAGCCTCTCGGCGCTCAGCCGGTCCTCGTGCATGATGCGGGCGTCAATGGCTGCGGCCAGCAGGTTGTTAGCCGCCCCCACAGCGTGGACGTCGCCGGTGAGGTGAAGGTTGAAGTCCTCCATGGGGACGATCTGCGAGTAGCCGCCCCCGGCGGCCCCACCCTTAATGCCGAAGGTCGGCCCCTGAGAGGGTTGGCGGATGCAGGTGAAGACCTTCTTGCCGATGTAGTGGAGTCCTTGGCTGAGGCCGATAGTCGTCACCGTCTTGCCTTCGCCCAAAGGTGTGGGGGTGATGGCCGTGACGTCAATGTACTTGCCGCTGGGCAAATCCTTGAGGCGCTCTAGAATGTCCAGGTGCGCCTTCGCCTTGTACCAGCCGTACGGTTCCAGGTCATCCTTGGTGAGACCCACCTCCTCCGCAACCTCAAGGATTGGCCTCAGATTGGCCGCCTGAGCGATCTCGATGTCGCTGGGTACAGGCGATTTGATGTCTACTATCATTTGTGCCTCCTTGTGAAATGATTTGTTTGAACGTTGACATCATGATTATCAAGTTCATGATGCATTGTTTGGGCCTATCTAGCTACTCGCAGCGCCGCGCTATATTACCACAGGGAAGAGGGATTGTCAAACTGATTGTAGCAGCAGGCGGCTTCGTCATGAGCCGTCGGCCGCTACATTTTACACCAATCGCTGCTCTAACGGGCCATCCGCCGTCTTGCTGCCTCGAGCACGTTCTTCATCAGCGTGACGTTGGTCATCGAGCCCGTACCGCCAGGCACGGGAGTGATCATGCCGGCTACCTCCTTAGCGGCCTCAAAGTCCACGTCGCCCACCCATTTGTCCCCCAGGCGGTTGAAGCCAAAGTCAATGACCACGGCCCCGGGCTTGATCCAATCGCCTTTGATCATCTGCGCCCGACCCGCGCCAGCGCACAGGATGTCTGCCTCACGGCAGACCGCATCCAAGTTGACGGTACGCGAATGGCAGATGGTCACCGTGGCATTCTCCCGCAGCAGGAGAAGGGCCATTGGCTTTCCGACTATGTTCGAGCGGCCGACAACTACGGCCCGCTTGCCCTTGAGTTCGACGCCGTGCCGCCTGAGGATTTCCATCCCCCCAGCAGGCGTGGCAGGCACAAAGTAGTCGGAAACCCCCGGCGGCCTCCCCGCTGGAGCCACCTGGGCCAGCCGTCCGGCATTGGCGGGGTGTACGCCGTCAACATCCTTGTCAGGCGACATGGCCTCAATGATAACCTCCGGCCTGATGCCCTGGGGCAGTGGCTCTTGAATCATGATGCCATGCACGTCTTCGTCGGCATTCAGGTCGGTCACCAGTGCCAGAAGCTCGCCTTCGCCAGCCGTCTCCGGCAGGGCATGCAGCTCAAATTCCATTTCCGCTTTCTCAAAGGACCTTCGGATCATTTTGGCATAGCTTATCGAGGCCGGATCCTCCCCCACCCGTAACACGGCGATGGCTGGGGCGAAGCTACGCTCCTGCTTGAATTCGGCCACCTCGTTGGCAATCTCTTCGGCGATTGTCTTGGCCAGAGCTCGACCATCCAGAATCATTGCGGTCATTACTGCCTCCTTTTTCAGCGTCCAAGCGTCCAGGCGTCTTAGCGTCTCAGCGTTGTGTTGCTTAGATGCTTAGGCGCTAAGACACTTGACTCATAGCTTATCCACCACCACCTGGTACACCTCGTCTCTCATAGCTGGCTTGCCTTCAAGCAGAGCATCCAGCTTGGCCCTGTTCTCAGCCACGAAGGCTTCGTCCTTGATCCACGCCAGGTTGATGAGAATATTAAGGGCCGCGCTGCGCAGCCCGGCTTCTGCCATCAGGACAGCTACTCCTGCGTCACTGACGGCGTTAACGTTCCCCTTCTCGGCCGCTGGCCGGCAGAGCTCCATGACTTCGACACAGGCCTCAGCCACCTGCATCGGTACGTCAGTGGCAGCCTTGAGGGCCCTTTGCATGGCGGCAGTGCGAGCGGCCTTCTCCTCTTCAGTAGCGCGAGGCATCTTCATGGCCCTGGAAACCTCTGTGTAGACCTTCACGTCGGCCTCCAGCAGCTCGACCAGTTCCTTGCGCAGAGCCTCCGATTGGGCCAGCAGGGCCTTGATGTCTTCCTGCACGTCGGCATATTTCTTCTTGCCCACAGTCAGGCTGCAGACCATGCTGACCAGGGCTGCGCCCAAAGCGCCTGATAGGGCTGCCACGCTTCCTCCGCCAGGGGCGGGAGCTGAACTGGCTAGCTCGTCCAGAAAGGTAGTGACAGGTTTCTCAGTTAACATCATTGTTCCTCCCTTCGTTGGTGTAATAATAAGACAAACTGGATAGGATTACCAGAGGGGACAATTTCCAAAATCGCGAGGATTGGAGAGGATGTCTTACAGCGGAGTATGAGAGCTAGGGCTCCAAGAGGCATGAGCTCGCAGATGTGTTTGGTTTGGCTGAGGGGCATGCTCTCCTCCAGAGTTTAGAATGGGAACCTCAGATGCCCATTACCAGTTGACAGCATAAAGAGACAGGTCTGTCTGCCCGTCTCTTGGCCTGTGTATTATATCACAAAACTCCCTAAGAGGCAAACAATTCTTGGGGTGACCAGTGGGCTGGGATAGACATTCTGGTAGAAATGGGGTAGAATAGCGCCAGACGCGAAATCGCGAGTAGGGGCCTTGAGTTCTGTTTGTCAAATGAGCAAAGCCAAGGGGGCTGCCGTGGAGACGCTGGCTAACAAAAGCTATATATTGTTCAATTTGCTCTTCCTCAGCCCGGCCCGGGGCTTTTTGGGCTGGATCGGCAGTTTAATTCACACCTACCTCACCACGGTGTCTGCGGAGATTAGGGAGCAACTGCGGGAGATGGGAAGGGGGATTACCCTCACCCTCTTGCCCTTCATCATTATGCCCGTGTCTAACATCCTCGCGGGGAAAGCCTTGGTAGATGCTCGCATCGTCGTCACATCTGCCATCGCCTTTCCTATGGCCGTCACCCATGCCATCCTTAGACAGCGCTCGTTGCTGGACATAGACTGCCTCGTCCATTGGGGGTTGGTTTACACCATGCTGGGGATAACCGTGGCAGCCCTTTATCTTTTGACAGTCGGCGTACTGGTACGCCTGTTCGGAGTAGCCATATCCTGGGGAGCCTTGCTCATTACCCTAGTCTCCGCCGTAATCGTCGCCTTTCTCGCTGCCCCCCTTAGGAACAGGCTGCAAATCCTGGTCGAGCGCCTCTTCTGGCGGTAAGCGCCCGTTGGACAAAAGCGTCGTTTTGGGATATAATAGATTTGCCTCAGACAGCCTTTCTGATCTTCGTTGCCGTTCTGGGAAATAGTTCGCTTGTTTTCCCTAAGGAACTTGAAGCCGAGACAAAGTGGTAGAGACTCAGATTCAATGTTAAAAGGAGAGGAGTAATCTAAATGGGTAGAAGATATGAGAATCCCCCGATTGTCGAGGCTCTATGCGAGTTTCAGTTTGAGCCAGATTCTCCCTGGGATCTTGTTATGCCGGGTCTTGTATATGAGAAAGTGCGGGACACTTTCTCCAAGAGACGTCAAGTTAAACAGCTTGCTGTAGGTGTTTCGGCTGGCCCGGAGGGAGTCGAGCAACAGGTTCGAACTACGGATCGAATGCAGTTTCTGCGCGAGGATGAAAAGGCCTTTGTTCAAGTGGGTCCACATCTTCTGGCCGTCAACCATTTGAAGCCATATTCCTCGTGGCAAGAGTTCTTACCCTTGATCAAGAAAGGTTTTGGGGCCTACTGCGACGTAGTAGATCCTAAGAAGATCCATCGTATCGGTTTGCGGTATATCAATCGCATTGAAGTTGTGGGCCAGGGCATCGAGCTGGAAGATTACTTTGAGTTCCGCCCTTTTGCTGGGCCAAGTTTGCCTCAGGAATTTGGTCCATTCATGGTGGGGATCCAGGTGCCATATGAGGACTCAAGGGATATTCTGAGACTGCAGTTAACAAGTGCCAGCGTAGAGACACCTGATACTGCTGCTGTGATACTGGACCTCGACTATTTTCTTGCCAAACCGGGAGAGGTTGCGCTAGAAGGTGTTTTTGAATGGGTTGATGCTGCGCACGATCGCGTTGAAGACGCCTTTGAAGCCTGTATCACGGATCGACTGAGGCAGATGTTCGAGGAGGTAACAGAATAGGTGCCATATCTAGCAAATTTCCAGGAATCGGTGCGATCAGCTTCTCAAGGGGCTCTATTCCTTTTGCCCAAACAGGCGCAGTGGTCACCAGGACCTAAGAGGGTTTCAGGGAACGTGACGGACTGGCTAATCTTTGCTGTGGCCTTGCGAGAACCTCTAGAGTCGATACGAACTTGGCAAGAAGTGGGTGCTTCAACGGTTCGCGTCCCTCAGGCCGTGATCCAATGGCTTGAACGATTGTATACCTTCAGGGAGCGCTCAGAGGTTCTGTGGTTTCTTGATAGATATCCATTTCTTGCCTCTCTATTGTTGGAAGCGTACTATGAGATTGAAAAGCACTTCCCGTATTCACAGGTGTTTCTTGAGGTCGTCACCGATCCGGAAGAGATAGACGACTATCAATTGGTAGCATCCATTGCCACAAACTTTGCCCCGAATGAGGCTGTCGACAGGCTTGAGCAATTCGATGAGGACTGGTGGTTGGATGCCTTAGATCGAGCGCAGAGCAAGCTCTGTATCGATGTGGAGTTCTGATGAGCTTTGATTGGTTAGAGTATCTTAATCTGGCACAAGAACTCGCTGGGCAAGCCACAAAGCCTTCGAGTCAAGAAGCCAAATTGCGTTCTGCAGTCAGTCGGGCCTACTATGCAGCTTTCTGTAAGGCACGAAATCATTTGCGGGGTGAGGGACATTCAATCCCGCGGTCTAAGCCCCACCGATACGTGATAGATCAATTCCTGGATAGCCCTGACAGAGTGAGTAAGAGGATAGGGGCGCACTTGGACCGTCTGCGAAAAGATCGAAACAAAGCAGATTATGACGATAGAGTCGTAAGGCTATCTGATATGACCAGGAAGGCTCTAAAGCTGGCTGATCATGCAATAATCGGAGTGGGCAACTTATGAGGAATCTCAAGACTATAAACACCACCGCATCGCCTGACAGCGCATAAGACAGTCCAACAGGATCGCCTTGAGTCCAGGCAGACGAAAGCATTACACAACCGAAGAGATTCGTTAAAAAGACAATGACGGAGATGAGTAGGCAGCGCTAGACTTCCAGAGAGTCGCCGATTGGTGGAAGGCGATAGTCAGAGACTGCTGAAATCCCCTCCTGAGTCGCCAGCGGAAAGGCCATGGGCAGTGTGCCTGCCCGTAGGGCCGAGTATGCCAGGCCGGACGCTCCCGTTATTGAGCTGGAGTCCGAGGACTCCGTGAGGTTGCTTGCCGCCAGGCGGCAACGAAGAAAGGTGGCACCACGAGCGCTCTTCGTCCTTATCAGGAGTGAAGAGCGTTTTCATTAAAATCAAGAGGAGGTTTATCATGCTCGATCTAAACTTCATCCGCGAGAACCCAGACCAGCTTAAAGAGGCTCTGATCAAATTGAACACCGACGCGCCCATTGATGAAATCCTGGCCCTGGACGAGGAACGGCGCACTCTGCTGACGGAGGTAGAAGCCCTGAGGCACCAGCGCAATGTCACCTCTGAAAAGATAGGGCGCATGGAGAAGGGAGAGGAGCGCCAGGCTCTCATCGCGGGGATGCGCCAACTGGGGGAGCGCATTAAAGCTCTGGATGGACAGGTAAGCGCTGTGGAACAACAGCTTCAAGAGGCCATGCTTCAGGTGCCCAACATGCCCCACGAGACGGTGCCCGTTGGCAAGGATGACAGCGAGAACGTGGTGGTGCGTACCGAGGGGGAACTCCGCCACTTCGACTTCGAGCCGCTGCCCCACTGGGATTTGGGGCCGGTGTTGGGGATCATTGACTTCGAGCGGGGAGTGAAGCTCTCCGGCACTCGCTTCTACGTGCTCAAGGGCCTGGGGGCCAGGCTTCAGCGAGCGCTGATCACCTGGATGCTCGACCTGCACGTGAAGGAGCAAGGCTACACCGAAATCTACCCACCCTTCGTTGTCAAGCGGGAATGTATGGTCGGGGCGGCGCAGTTGCCCAAGTTCGAGGCCAACATCTACCACGACGTCGAAGATGACTTCTGGTTCATCGGCACGGCGGAGGTTCCGCTGACCAACCTGCATCGCGACGAGATCCTGGATGCAGACCAGTTGCCGCTGTACTACGTGGCCTACTCCCCCTGTTTCCGACGAGAGAAATTCTCCGCTGGCAAGGACACCCGGGGCATCAAGCGAGGCCATCAGTTCGACAAGGTGGAGATGTATAAATTCGCCACCACGGAGAACTCCTACGAGGAACTGGAGAAGATGGTGGATAACGCGGAAGACGTGTGCCGGCAGTTGGGCATCCCCTACCGGGTGATGCAGATGTGCACCGGCGACCTGGGCTTCGCTGCTGCTAAGAAGTACGACCTTGAGATGTGGGCCCCAGGCTGCGGTGAGTGGCTGGAGGTGAGCTCCTGCTCCAACTGCGAGGACTTCCAGGCCCGCCGGGCCAACATCCGCTACCGACCGGAGCCCGGCGCCAAGCCTGAGTTCGCCCACACCCTCAACGGTAGCGGCCTGGCCTTGCCTCGAACTCTGATCGCCGTCATGGAGAACTACCAACAGGCTGATGGCAGCATCGTCATCCCCGAGGTTCTGCGACCCTACATGGGAGGGATAGAAACTATCAGCTAGGTTTATAGCAGAAACGCTCGGGGGTGCACAGCGCCCCAGAGCGTTTTCATGAAAGCACACAGATTTCAGTACAGGAACATCGGCTTGCCAAGAGCGTGCCAGACCTTGGGCCGGTACTCTTCGACGTCGTACAGGCCACGCACGTCCACAGTCTTGACCCCCAGCAATGGCGCCTCTGCCGTCACGTCGGTGTAACGCCCGTCACGCAACGCCACCATGCGCCCGAACTTTTTCGTCGCGATCAGGTCCATCGCAATGTTGGCGTAGTTGACGGCGACCATAACGTCCAAAGCATCCGGTCCCCCGGAGCGCATCAGGTAGGCGACTTCCTGAATCAGCGTCGTTTCGCCGGTTATCTTTTGCAGCCTGTCAGCGGTCACAGCGCCGATGCCGCCCAGCTTTTTGTGTCCATAGGGGTCAACCTTGTCCTTCTTATGAACAATTTCCTCACCTATGATCCGAGCCCCTTCGGAGATGGTCATCATGGCGTAATGGCTGGGGTTGGCGCGTTTGTCCCGCATCAGCAAATCGGCCAGTTTCTCGATGTTAAAAGGGACCTCGGAGATGATGGCCCGTTCTACGCCGGCCAGATAGGCGGAGATGAGCGAGGTCTCCCCACAGTGGCGACCAAATAGTTCGATGACACCAATGCGCTCGTGAGAGCCACAAGTGCTGCGCAGTTGGTGAATGAAACGGACACTGCGGGTGACCGCGGTCGAAAAACCTATGCAGAAATCGGTCCCAAAGACATCGTTATCCATTGTCTTGGGGATGGACACAATCGGGAACCCTTCACGGTGCAGCCGGGCGGCGTATCCCAGTGTGTCCTCACCACCGATGGGGATCAGTACGTCAATTTTCAGGTGCTCCAGGTTTTTGAGCACATGAGGGGTAAAGTCCAGGAACCCCTTCTCGTCGGGCTCTTGTTCCTCTGGTTTCAAGAAGGCGGGCGCTTTTTCCCGCCGTATGCGGCCCGGGTTGACCCGGGACGTATGCAGGAAGGTGCCGCCAGTCCGGTCAATGGTGCGCGTGTTAGCCTTGTTCAGAGGTCGGATAAAGAGCTCGTGAGTTTGAGGGTCGTCCGGGTTGTAGTGCAGCAGACCCATCCAACCACGCCGAATGCCGATTATTTTGTGGCCTTCACTCTCGCCCCGGTAGGCCACCGCCTTAATGGCAGGGTTTAAGCCGGGGACGTCCCCGCCGCCGGTTAGAATTCCAATCCTCATCAATAATCTCCTCCCTTCGACAAGACTTCGGCGAGCCCCTCGACTGCGCTCAGGACAGGCTCAGTCGAGCCGCTCAGGACACAGCCTGTAATCTTAGTCTGATCTACCCAGACTGGCGGATGAACTGTTCGGTCTTGTCCACGTCCTCCCGGCTGCCGATAAAGAGGGGCACCCGCTGGTGCAGCGACTCTGGCTGGATCTGCATGATGTCCTGCGTACCATCGGAAGCGCGCCCGCCCGCCTGTTCGGCGATGAAGGCCAGGGGTGCCGCCTCGTAGAGCAGCCGGAGCTTGCCGTGCGGTTTTCGAGCATCCCTGGTGTCGGCTGGATACATAAAGATGCCGCCCGCCAGCAGGTTGCGGTGAAAGTCTGCCACCAGCGTGCCGATGTAGCGGCCCGAATAGGGCCGGCCGGTGGCCTTGTCGGACGCCTTCAGGTAGTCCACGTAGCAGCGAACACCCTCGCTCCAGTAGTGATAATTCCCCTCGTTGATGCTGTAATACTTACCCCGGGGAGGAATCCGAATGTTGGGATGCGAGAGAAGGAACTCGCCCACGGTGGGATCGAGGGTAAAACCATGCACTCCCTGACCAGTGGTGTAGACCATCATGGTGCTGGAGCCATAGATGATGTAGCCCGCGGCGGCCTGCTTGTAGCCGGGTTGCAGGAAGTCTTCCAATGCACCCCGTTGTCCGGCCGAGACCTTGCGGTGGATGGAGAAAATCGTCCCCACGCTGACGTTCATATCAATGTTGGCCGAGCCATCCAGAGGGTCAAAGATGAGCACGTATTTGCCGCAAGGAAACCGTTCCGGAATAGGGATGATGTCAGCCGCCTCCTCGGAGGCCATGGCGCACAGCCGTCCGGCGTGGTCATTCATGCGGATGAAGGTCTCGTTGGCAAACACGTCCAGCTTCATGACCTGCTCGCCCTGGACATTCACTTCCCCGGCAGAACCCAGGATTTCCACCAGGCCCGCTTTGCTCACCTCATGGGAGATGATCTTGGCCGCCAGGGCGATGTCGTACAGCAGATAGGTGAATTCGCCGGTCGCCTCGGGAAAGAACTGCTGTTGCTCCAGGATGTGGCGCTCAATAGTGATGATCTTTGCGGTCATGGGATCCTGCTGTGCGAGAAAGCTCCCTTACTCTTCACTCCCCCCAAGGTCTATACTTCGGTACTGGCTGGGCGGACTTTTGAAGCGGCCGCTGGAATCAATGCGGTCGTTGCTCTTAAAAAGGCGGATCTTCTCCCGCACTGCTTCTTTGATATTTTCGCGAGAGATGCTCAGGTACTTGCGCGGGTCCACTTCATCGGGATGCCTCTCGAAACCCTCTCTCATTCCTCGCACGAAAGCCTGATTCAGGTAAGTCGCCACGTTGACCTTACAGATGCCGTGCTCAATGGCTTCGGCCACGCTCTCGTGCTTGACGCCTGATGAGCCGTGCAAGACCAACGGCACCCCAGCCTTCTGACGGATGGCCTCGATGCGAGAGATGTCCAGGGTAGCCTGGCGTGATTTCATGGCATGGACCGAGCCAACGGCCACAGCCAGAGAATCGGCTCCGGTCCGCTCGACGAACTCCTTAGCCTGGTCAGGGTCAGTCATGGCCGCTTCCACTTCCTCGGGCGTCACGCCATCCGTGGCCTTAAGCACGCGGCCCAGCTCCGCCTCGACAGGGATACCAACGACATGGGCGATGTCGCAGACTCTCTTGCTGGTGGCCACGTTCTCTTCGTAAGGCAGCTTGGAGCCATCGTACATCAGGGAGGTGAAGCCAGCGCGCAAACACAGCACATTCTGCTCATAGCTAGTGCCGTGGTCCAGGTGGAGAACCACGGGGACGTCAACCTGGTCGGCAGCGATCTTCACCAGGCCGACCGCGTAATCCAAACCAGCATAGCGGATAGCTCCCTGGCTGACCTGCAGGATGACCGGCGTGCGTTCCTCTTGGGCAGCTTCGACGATGGCCTGCACCATTTCCATGTTGTTAGCATTAAAGGCCCCCACAGCGAAGCGCTCGGCCAAAGCAAGCTGTAATATCTCCTTGCTGGTTACTAATGGCATAAGAAATCACCTTTCTATTATCTGTGTCATTGCGAGCGTAGCGAAGCAATCCCCTCCGTCGTGGGCTGGAGATTGCTTCGTCGCTTCGCTCCTCGCAATGACACTTTGTCTCGTTTACACTTCCAGCCAAAAGAATGGGGCCACTCCCCGACCCTCAGGGATCAGCCCCACCCACTTTGGTGGAAATTCCCCCTAGCTTTTCTCGAGAAAAGCTGGTATAATAGCCAGGGAGGCGCCTTCCGCCATATGGCAGCGGCCGCCAGGTTCCAACCCGTTCAGCCAGGGGAATGGTGCCGAAGGTGGGACTCGAACCCACATGAGGTTGAAGCCTCAACGGTTTTTGAGACCGTCGCGTCTGCCTGTTCCGCCACTTCGGCCCAGAAGGTTTTTCACTCACCAATATAAAGTATAACCCAATAAGCAACTTTAGTCAAGTCAATTTGTGTCAGGCACAGTGAATGGACGAAAAGGTCCTCATTGACGCCGCACGCCAGGGCGATGTCGGCTCCTTTAACCAATTGGTGTTGAGCTATCAAAGCATGGTCTACAACCTGGCCTATCGCATCCTGGGTGACGGCGACGCTGCGGCCGATGCAACTCAGGATGCCTTCCTCTCCGCCTTCCAGGCCATAGGCAAGTTCAGGGGCGGGTCTTTTAAAGCCTGGCTTCTACGCATCGTCACCAACGCTTGCCACGATCAGCTTCGCCTCAAGCAGCGGCGGCCTGTTACCTCTCTTGATGCCCTCTTTGTGCTCGACCCAGCCCCTATTCAGTCCCTCACTGACCCTGGGGAGTCGCCTGAGGAGTACGCCCTGCGCCAGGAGTTAAGCAAGGCCATCCAGGTTGGCATCGGGACCCTGCCGCCAGAGCAGCGCGTTGCCCTGATCCTTTCCGATGTCCAAGGGCTGAGCTACCAGGAGATTGCCGAGGTAACCGGGGTCTCTTTGGGTACAGTCAAGTCACGATTGAGCCGTGCCCGGGGCAAATTGCGAGATTTCCTCCTGGAGCAGAGGGAACTTTTGCCCTCTCAATACCGTCTTAAGAACGAGTGAGTAGTTGGCTAGTCAGGTGTTGGTTTTTCAAGCGCCTAGCCACTGAAGTGGAGCCAGGTGATGTTTGACCGCTTAATCAAATCTGAGCATCAACGTGTCGAAGAGATGCTCTCCGGGTACCTGGATGGAGAGCTCTCGCCTCAAGAGCAAGCCATGGTGGAAAGGCATCTGGCCCGATGCTCCGACTGTGCTCAGAATCTGCACACCCTGCGCCAGACAGTGGCCGTCCTGGGACAGTTGCCACCTGTGGCTGTGCCTCGTTCCTTTGCCATCCGCCCTGTCCCGGCTGCCCGACGTCCCGGCCTCTTCCAGACGAGGCGGGCCTATGTCTACCTCAGAGGTGCCACCGCTTTGGCGGCCATCCTCTTGGCCGTGGTGCTGGCTGGCGACGCCTTTTTCACCGGCCTGGCTCCTTACCTGACCCCGGCCAGGGAGGTGGCAGCTCCGGCTGCTGTGGTTATGCGGGAGGTGGAAGTGGAGAAGGCTGTGCAGGGGGTGGAAGTGGAGAGGGAGGTGGTGGTAGAAGCCACCACTGAAGCGCCAGTTGTTGAGAGCGAGCCTGTTTACGCAGCTACACCCTCGGCGGCCCCCGCCGAGAAGAAGGACGAGTTAGTGTTGACACGGAAACCATTGCCTACCCCGGCCGCGGTGGGCAAGGGAATAGAGGTGGCTCCGGCTGCTGCCCCCCCATCCACGCCCGAAGGGGAGGTGCTGGCCGAGGCTCCACTACGTCCTGAAGAGGAACGAATTGAAGCTACGGCAATTTCAACGACATTGCCAGCAGACGTGATTACTACGGCGGAGCCTACTTCTACGCCCACGGCCATGCCTACGGCCGTTGTCGAAGTCCTGCCCCCAGCACCTCTCCTCCAGGAGCCAACTGTCCGGGCTGTTGTGCCTCCTAGCAGGTCGGCATTGGTGCTATGGCGCGTTGTCGAAGCCAGCCTGCTATCGTTAGTCCTCGCTTTGGCCACAGCCACGCTAGTTGCCAAACGCCGCCGGGGTGCTAAGTGAGTATCACTCCTGTTACTTAGCGTAGTCTACAGCTCTTGTCTCACGGATGACGGTGACCTTGATCTGGCCTGGATACTCCAGGCTCTCTTCCACCCTTTTGGCGATATTTTGGGAGAGACGTATGGCGGCCAAGTCATCAATCTCTTCAGGTTTGACCATGATCCTTATCTCGCGGCCAGCCTGAATGGCATAGGCCTGGGCCACGCCCTCAAAGGAATCGGCTACTTCCTCCAAGGCCTTAACGCGTTTGATATAGCTCTCCAGGCTTTCGCGGCGAGCGCCAGGGCGGCCACCCGAAACAGCGTCGGCGGCCTCGACTAGGATGGCCTCCAGGCACTGGTACTCCTCTTCGCCGTGGTGAGCGGCGATACAGTTGACGATTTTCTCGGACATGTCCAGTCGCCTGGCTATGTTGGCGCCGATGAGGGCATGGGGACCGTTCACTTCGTGGTCAACGGCCTTGCCGATGTCGTGCAAAAGCCCCGCCTTTTTGGCCAGAGCAACATCAGCCCCCAATTCGGCAGCCATCATACCCGCAAGATGAGTCGTCTCCAGCGAATGAGCCAAAACGTTCTGGCCGTAGCTGGTGCGAAACTTGAGCCGACCCAGCAACTCGATCAGCTTAGGGTGCAGACCGGGCACACCAGCCTCATAAGCTGCTTGCTCCCCTTCCTCGCGGATGATGGCCTCTACTTCCTCCCGAGACTTCTCCACTGTCTGCTCGATGCGGCCGGGGTGGATGCGACCATCCAAGATCAGCTTGCTCAAAGCCACACGGGCTACCTCGCGCCGTACAGGGTCAAAGCAGGAAAGAATCACTGCTTCGGGAGTGTCATCAACTACCACGTCTACCCCGGTGGCCTTTTCGATGGCTCGGATGTTGCGCCCACCACGGCCGATGATGCGCCCTTTCATGTCATCGCTCGGCAGAGGCACCATAGAGACCGTCGTTTCCGCCACCTGATCGGAGGCGAACCGTTGAATCGCCATAGTGATGATCTCCCGGGCCCGACTCTCAGCTTCCTCTTTGATCTGGGCCTCTACTTCCCTGATCACACGAGCCATATCCTGGCGAGCTTCCTCCTCAATGGTCTGTAACAACAGCTCTTTTGCTTCCTCCCTGGTCAAGTTCGATACCCTCTCCAGCTCCTGGATGCTCTTTTGGCGCAGCCTCTCCAGCTCGTTCCGCAGGCGATCCAGCGTGCTCTGGCGTTTATTGAGCTGGCGCTCTCTTCTATCAATGCTTTCCATCTTGCGGTCGGTAGCCTCTCGCTGCCTTTGCAGCCTTCCCTCCTCCTTCTGGAGGTCGAGGCGCTTTTTCTTGGCCTGTGCCTCGGCTCGGGCGCGGATCTTTAGGGCCTCGTCCTTTGCCGCAAGGACCAATTCCTTAGACTTAGTCTGAGCCTCGGCCAGCAAACGCTTGGCTTCCGCCTCGGCCGATTCCACACGTGACCGTGTCAGATATTGCTTGAGCAGATAGCCCACGATCAAGCCAACCAGGAGAGCAATCACAAAACCTACAATAGTCAAAGTCAATTCATTCATCTCGCATCCTCACTTTCACCTATATTTTCACCCTCCGCTCTGAGTTCCTGCCAGATGCGTTCCACTACCAGGTTGACCACCTCGTGTGGAAAGCCCCGTCGCAACAGGTACGCACGCAGCTTCTGGCGAAAGGATACCTGGTCCAGGTGGGCCAGCCTGCGGCCTCGTCGAGTGGCGACTCGATAGGCACTTTCTTCCTCATCGAGGTCCGTCAGCGCTTGGGCGATTGTCTCCTCGCTCAGGCCCTTTTGACGAAGTTCATGGCGTAACATGCGCAAACCACGCGGATTGAAGCTCTCCCTGTTCTCTACCCAATAACGGGCGAAGGCCAGGTCATCTAACAGTTTGGCTCTCGTTAGGCGCTCGATCACCTCTTCTTCAATGGCAGGGGATACAGCTTTGCCCCGCAGGTAGCGGCGCACCTCAGCTTCGCTACGTGGGCGGTAGGATAGAAAGCGCAAAGCGCGGCCGTGGGCCTTCTCAAAGGAATCTCTCTCCTTTAACCCCTCGATGTCCTCATCGGAGAGGACCTGACCACGCCGCAGCCTGGCCGCCTCGATGGCTGCCAAGCTGAAGGCATAGCGACTGTCTAAGTAGACGTTGACCCGCTTGGGGGTCCTCTTTTGGGCCTTCAGAGCTGTTATCGTCCCCGCCATGGCTGAACACCTTAAGCCAATAAAAATAGCCGTGGCAATCGGTTGCCACAGCTATCGCTGAGCTTGCACGCAGGAGCGCCTACTGCTTCAGCCCGCCCTAAACAACGAGCGAAGAGAACCTCTCCGGTGACAGATATACTTTGTTTAGCAGCATTCGCCGCTGGAATGAACTAACAGGACAAGGAACGCAATGTCTTGATTTTGCGATTGCTGCCTTTTGTCACGCATCCGATTCGCCCTTTCGTGGGATTCGCCTCGACTCGGATGGGGGAGGTCCCTCGGGCGAGCTCAATACCAGATGCCCAATGGCACACTCTTTGAACACACGCGTCCTAATCCTTCCGGGAGATGGGGAAGGTGGATTCAGATCTAGCAGGGATAACCAGGTAAATCTCCATACCCTTGCGCAGGGCAAAATGGCGAAGTTAGGGCTTTGTATGCTGTGCCAATGGGACTCCACTGACATTTAGCGCAATTGGATAGCTGTGGCTCAGGAGCCATTGATAGATAGAGCGAAGGCTCCTCCGCCTTCAAATGATTTGTGCATGAGCAGGGGCCATTGGATTTCCCCGCCGGTCCCCCCAGAATGTTCTCAGCGGCGAGGTCAATCTTTGTTCAACTCCTCAGACGACTCTTTGTCTGCTGAGCTGGGAAGGGCTTCATCAAGGTTTGCGGCCGGGGGCATCTGACTTCTCGGAGGCAGGTCGGCCATCTCGCGAACCTTGTTCTCGATCTCGAGGGTCAGCTCAGGGTTACCTCTCAAGAATTCCTTGGCGTTCTCCCGGCCCTGGCCCAGGCGAGTCTCGCCGTAAGAGTAGTAAGCGCCCCTCTTCTCGACCAGCCCCATCTCGGTAGCCACATCGAGAACATCCCCCACCCGCGAGATACCTTCGTTGTACATGATGTCGAACTCAGTCACCCTGAACGGGGGGGCCACCTTGTTCTTCGTCACCCGAACCTTGGTGCGATTGCCAATGATCTCTCCCGCCTGCTTGATGGACTGCACCCGCCGCATGTCCAGGCGCACCGAGGAATAGAACTTCAGGGCCCTGCCCCCTGAAGTGGTTTCTGGGTTGCCAAAGAGGACCCCGATCCTCATCCTGAGCTGGTTGGTGAAGATCATGGCCGTATTGGACTGCTTTATAGCGCCTGAGAGCTTTCTGAGGGCCTGGCTCATCAAGCGGGCCTGCAGACCAATGTGAGTGTCGCCCATCTCCCCCTCGATCTCAGCCCGGGGTACGAGTGCGGCCACCGAGTCAATAACCACTATGTCCATCGCCCCCGATCTTATCAGAGCCTCAGCAATCTCCAGCGCTTGTTCTCCGGTATCGGGCTGGGAGATGTACAAGTTGTCTACGTCTACTCCACACTTGCGGGCATAGCTCGGATCCAGAGCGTGTTCCATGTCGATGAAAGCGGCTACCCCGTCCATCCTTTGGGCCTCGGCCATGATGTGGTAGGCGAGGGTGGTCTTGCCCGCCATCTCAGGGCCGTAGATCTCGGTGACTCTTCCCCTGGGGATGCCCCCCACCCCCAGGGCGATGTCCAGGGAGATGGACCCGGTCGGTATGGCCTCCACATCGAGGTGAGTGGCCTCACCCAGCCTCATGATGGCCCCATCGCCAAAACGCTTCTTGATGTTGGACAAGGTGGTCTCCAATGCCTTCCCACGTCCCTCGTTTACCATATCCTTATCTCCTGTATCTGACTTGCATTCCGTTGACTTTCGCATAGTTTACAACAATTATGGAGAAAGGGCAAATTCTGCTTTTGGCCATCAGATAGCGCAAGTCGGGCCCTCACTGGCCGGATAACAAGAGGGCATCGCGGGTGACCCAGCGATACCCTCCATCCATGCCCTTTGTGCCGAGGTCGAGATACGCTAAGCCTTGCCTTCATTGGGCGAACCGGTTGGCTGCTGACCTGTTCGGTTAAGCCTCCTTATCAGCCGCGACTTACAGCGAGCGGCTTTGTTCTTGTGGATGACGCCCTTCTCGGCCGCCTTGTCCAAGGCACTGATAGCGAGTTGGGCCTTTTCCCTGGCCTCCTCGATCTTCCCCTCAGCGATAAGCCTTCTTGTCTTATTGACAAAGGTCCGAGCCCGGGAACGAAACACCCGGTTGCGCTCTCGCTTCTTAGCCGAGCTCCTGATTCGCTTCATAGCTGATTTAGTGTTAGCCAAAACCTTGCCTCCCTTTCCAAACTTCTATAAGTATACACTATCTTGACGAATTTGTCCAATTCGTTTCCACCATGGATGTAGCCCCGAAAAGTTGCTGACAAACCTGTGGAGTGGCAGCGAAGCCCGAGACTTTGCCAGACCTCCCTCACTGGCCCGGCCTCGCCACGAGTATTCGTCCATCAGTCGACCCTCGGCGTCATATAGGTAAACCGTATCGTGGATGTTCCTCCAAATGGCCTTGCCACTACCTCAATAAAGATCAGTAGCTGTACCCATCTCGTTGCCGCTGTGCAATCTGACGCTTACTCCCGGCTTCAGAGCGAATTCGGGTAATATGTAGCGAACCTTGTAACTCTTCCCTTCCATTTCTACCTAGATGGTATCTCCATCAACAACTTTGGTAACCGAAGCCTCGGCAAGGTCGGAGGGCTTGCCGTCGTTTGCCGACAAGTGACCAATGAAGGGGCCAATACTATACAGATGAGAGACAACCAAATGGGCTTTTTTATAGCTCTATCTACATGCGGACGATGGTTGGCCACCTCATGCTCCAGAGCAGCCTGCAGGACGATAAGGCCCGCCCAAGTTACGAAATCCAGGCTCAGCGGCCGGTCTTAAGATACTCTATAGCTCGTCTGAGGTGGGGGTCCCTGCGCTGTCTGAAATCTTCCTCGGTGAAGGGCACCACGATGTCGGGAGTGAGGCCCTCCTCATGAATGGGGTGACGGTCGGGAGTCAGCAGCAGGGCGATGGTCACGTGCAAGCCGGATCCGTCGCTCAGCTTGTGGACACGCTGCACTGAGCCTTTGCCGAAGGTCTCCTCGCCGATGAGCACCCCGCGGACATGGTCCTGGATGGCCCCCGCCACGACCTCTGAGTTGCTGGCAGTGCCTTGGTTGACTAAGACCGTAAGGGGGATATCCGTGGCCAGGCCTCCTCGTTTGGCACTGTACGCCTGCTCTTGGCCATCGCTGTACTGCTCGTAGACGACAATGCCCTCAGCCAGGAACTGGCTGGTCACTTCGATGGCCGCGGAGGGAAAGACGCCGCCAGGATTGTTGCGCAGGTCGAGTATCAAGCCCGACAAGTCTTCCTCCATCAGTTCCCGCAAGGTTTCCTCCAACTCCTGGCTTGTCCGGTCGCTGAAGAGGGCAATACGTACATAGCCGATATTGTCTTCTAAGACCCTCCCGCCCACGGTTGCCAGCTCAACCTTGTCCCTGATTACCTCGATCACCAAGGGCTCGGTCTCCTCCTCCCGCATGAGGGTAAGGCGCACGCTCGTGCCCTTAGGTCCGCGGATGAGGCGCACAGCATCCTCCAGCGGCATGCCCGTGACCGCCACATCGTCAACCTTGAGGACTATGTCCCCGGCTCTGATGCCTGCCCGCATGGCGGGAGAGCCATCGAAGGGCGAGACAATGATCACCTGGTCTTTATCGTCTACTGCCACCAGTGCTCCGATCCCTTCGTAGACCCCTCTCAGCTCGAGCATCTGATCTTCCGAGGGCATGGGCTCCACCAGTATGGTGGCTGGGTCATCGAGGGCCCTCAATGCGCCTCGGATGGCACCGTAGGTCAATTCCTTGGTATCGGGCAACTGGCCGAAGAACTCCTGCTCTATGATCTGCCATGCTTCCCAGAAGAGCCCGAACTGCTCTGGCTCGCCGGCTCTGAGATGGACTCGGATAGGGCCGATGAGCTGATCGACTCCGAAGCCCGCCAGGAAGGATGCCCCGGCAATTACCGCCACCAACGCAATCGTCGTCAGGGCCTTGAGAAATACTCGCATCTGCTTTGCCCCTCTCAACTTCTCATAACGCCTATCACCGTAAAAGTACAGGCAAACGCACTATCCGTACTGCCTAGATTATAGCAGATTTCGCCCCGCTTGGCAACAGCGTAGTGGCTGACTAGGGGCAACCGCAAGAGTTGCCCCTACCAGCGACTACCCCACTGGAAAACCAGCCAGAGGCGGGTTTTCAGGCCGGCAGCTTGGGCCACAATTCTCCAAACTCTGGGGCGTTTGACAACGGAGACTGAAGCGATATAATAAGGCCCTGACGCTGAAGCGTTGGCCAAAGCTTGGACAGACAGCCTGGGAGTCTGCAGCCGAGCTTTTAGGCTCTGGGTCTGTGTCAATGCTCGTAATCGGAGGAAAGCTTGATAGTAAAGATGCTGCGCGTCGGCCTGCTCCAGACCAACTGCTACATCGTGGGCTGCGAGGATACAAAAGAGGGAGCCATCATTGATCCCGGCGGAGACGCAAAGCGCATCCTGGCCGAGGTGAAACGGCTGGGCCTGAAGATAAAATACGTCATCAACACCCACGGCCACTTCGACCACACGTTGGCTAACAAGGAAGTGGTGAAAGCCACGGGAGCATCCCTGGCCATCCACTCTGCCGACGCACCCCTCTTGACCAAGGGCGGCGGGGCCCTCTTGTTCGGAGTGCTAGGCAAGGCCAGCCCCCCGGCCGACACGAGTCTGGATGAAGGCGAGGTGCTGACCCTGGGCAAGATCGAGTTGAAGGTTCTACATACGCCGGGCCACTCGCCGGGCAGCATCTCCCTCTACAGCCAAGAGGAAAGCGTGCTCTTCGACGGCGACGTTCTTTTTAACATGGGCGTCGGCCGCAGCGACCTGCCTGGCGGCGACTACAGCGTTCTGATGGACTCCATCCGGAAGCTGCTGGCCCTGCCCGATGAAACGACGGTCTACCCCGGCCACGGCCCGGCTACAACCATCGGGCACGAGCGGCGCAGCAACCCCTTCTTCTCGCAGCGCTGAAGATAAACTAAACTCGATAGATCACAGTATTTTCTCGACAAGAGGGTGCATAGGCACGACCTGCCCGCCTTTGAAGTAGACCCTTGTCACCCGCGGCAAGATGCTGGTGGTCACCGCGTAGTTGATGGTCTCGGCCCAAGTGGCCACTTCCTCAGCGCTGATCTCATCGCACTTGTCCTGTATGCCAAGTACAGGGTCGCCTTGCCGCCCAAGGAGCACCACTTCGTCATCCTGCTGTACGTTGGGGATATTGTTGACCTTCACTACAAACTGATCCATGCAGACCCGGCCTACGATGGGGGCGCGCTGACCACGGATGAGAACCTGCCCTCTGTTGGAGAGAAGGTGATGGTAGCCGTCGCCGTAGCCGACGGGCACCAGGGCCACGAGGGTAGGTCCTCTAGTAGTATAGGTGCAGCCGTAGCTGATGGGGGAACCAGTGGGGAGGGTACGCACTCGGGCCACCCGGCTCTTGAGGGCCATAGCGGGGCGCAGGGGAATGGTCGGCTCCACTTCATTAGAAGGGCGCAGCCCGTAGAGGGCAATGCCGCAGCGCACCATGTCCAGATGCGTCTCCGGCAGGTCCAGAGTGGCTGCACTATTGGCCACATGTTTGATGGGGATAGTGAAACCCGCTTCCTCTAGCCTCTTCACCCCTTCAAGGTAGACCTCGAACTGTTGAAGAGTGTATGCCTTGTCCACCGCATCGGCCATGGCGAAGTGGGTAGATGCCCTCAAGGATATGAGGCCAGGCAATTCAGATAGCGCCTGAACGAAGTCCGCAACTTCCTCGGGCAGGAGCCCAAAGCGGCCCATTCCTGTGTCCACCTTGACGTGGATAGGGAGCACCCTGCGTTTATGACAAGTCGCCACGTCCTGAGTCCTGTCCTGAGCACAGTCGAAGGGCTGTCGAAGGGCAGCAGAAAGGGTCCGGGCCTGTTCTGGGGTGTTAACAGTGGGGGTTAAGTCCCAGCGGACGATAGTCTCCGCCTCGGCCGGCAGAGTGTAGCCCATGATCAAAACGGGAGCTGTGATCCCCGCCCGGCGCAACTGGACGCCTTCCAGGGTGCGATTCACTGCCAGGCGGCTGGCTCCATTATCAAGGGCTGCTTCGGCTACCGGTACCGCGCCATGGCCATAGCCGTTAGCCTTGACCACGGCCATCAACTCTGTCTTCCCCCCAACGCGTCGCTTGAGTTCTCGTGTATTATGGGCGATGGCATCCAGATCTATCTCGGCCCAGGTCAGGTCTTCTAACAACTTGTTTGCCTCCGTTTGCTCGTTCACTTCGGCTGAGCTCAGTACAAGCAAACCCCTCGAACTCACAATCGAAAAGGCTTTCTCTTCAGCAACTCCCCCGCTCCCACCTGGCCCACAAACTCGTTTTCTCTGACGATGACCTTGCCGCGAGCGATGGTCATCACGGGATAGCCCCTGACTGTGATGTGTTCGTAGGGGCTGTAGTCCACGTTCATGTGCAGGTTCTCTTTGGCTAAGGTGCGCTCCTTGTGGGGATCGAAGATCACGATGTCGGCATCGGAGCCAACAGCGATAGTGCCTTTTCGGGGCGAGAGGCCAAAGAGGATGGCGGGGGCGGTGGAGACCAACTCCACGAATTTGTTGATCGAGAATCGACCCTCGTTTACACCGAAGTGATAGATGAGGGGCACACGGGTCTCTATGCCAGGCACGCCGTTGGGGATTTGAGTGAAGTCGTCCCGCCCTCGTTGTTTATGAGTGGCGAAGTTCCAGGGACAATGGTCGGTGGAGACGACATGCAGGGTGCCAGCAGCCAAACCATGCCAAAGGGGTTCCCAGTTGGAGCTGTCCCTGAGGGGCGGGGAGAGCACGAACTTGGCTGCCTCGAACCCCGGCCGTTCGTACTCGTCCTCGGAGAGTAGCAAGTGCTGGGGACAAACCTCAGCGTAGACGCGCACTCCCTGGGCCTGGTATCTTCGCACAATCTCTAAGGACTCCCGACAGGTCAGATGCGCCAGGTAAACAGGGCACTTCGTGAGCCGAGCCAGAGCGATAACCCGGTTCGCTGCCTCAGCCTCGGCCAGGGGAGGCCGACTACGGGGGTGATAGCGAGGTCCAGTCTTGCCCTCAGCCAGTAACCTCTTCTTGAGATACTCGATAACCCAGTGGTTTTCGGCGTGTACTATGGGGAGGACACCACAAGCGCCAGCCACAGCCATGAGGTTCAGGATCTGGTCATCATTCACCATCAGGGCTGGGTAGGTAGTGTACAGCTTGAGGCTGGTGTAGCCAGCGGAGGCCAACTCTTCGATCTCAGCCAGCGTTTCGGGATGGGCATTGGTGGCTGTCAGGTGCAGGCCGTAGTCAATGGCTGCGCATCCATCGGCCTGCAAACGCCGGTCAGCCACCGCCTGGTGCAGGCTCTGGCCTGGCTGGGGGCCACGTCCTGAGCCCTGTCCTGAGCATAGTCGAAGGGCTGTCGAAGGGTCAATGAAATCTATGATTGTGGTCGTGCCCCCGCAGGCGGCGGCGACGGTGCCCGTGGTGAAGTCATCGCCGGAGGTGATGTCGCCGATGGTCATCTCCAGGTGAACGTGGACGTCAACGCCGCCTGGCATGACGTACTTATCGGTGGCATCAATCACCTCATCGCCCTTCGACAGGCCCCTGGTCGTTTGGCCCAGGGACAAAGGGCTCAGGACATCGCCTTCCAGCCCCTGCCCGATGAGAGCGATGACGCCGTCCTTGATGCCGATGTCGGCCTGATAGGTCTCAGTAGCGGTGACGATCGTGCCGTTTTGGATAACCAGGTCCATTTTGGTCAAATGGTCGGATGGTCGGGTGGTCAGGTGGTCGGGTGGTCACTTTTCTAATCTACAATTTCCAACTTCCAATGACACGCCCCCCCCCTCAATCCCCCCCAACTTTAGGGGGGAAGTTCCATCTTCCAACTTCCATCCTCCAATTTCCAACTTCCAGTTTCCAACCTCCACCTTCCAATCGTTCATCCTCCCAGGTAAGCCCTCTTTACCTGCGGGTTTTCGGCCAGTTCCTCAGAGCTTCCCTCCAGAACCACGTTTCCAGTTTCTAACACGTAGCCACGGCTGGCGAAGCGCAGGGCCATGCGGGCGTTCTGCTCTACGAGAAGAATGGTTGTTCCTTCCTGGTTGATGTCTTTCAGCGCGTCGAACAGGCTCATCATCAACACAGGGGCCAACCCCATGGAGGGCTCATCCAGGAGCATCATCTTCCTCCCGCTCATGAGGGCCCTTCCGACGGCCAGCATCTGCTGTTCCCCGCCGCTCAGGGTGCCGGCCTTCTGGGTCTCCCTTTCTGCCAGGCGCGGGAAGAGTGAGAACACCAACTCGAGATCCTGCTCGATCTTTTTGCTATCCTTGCGGGCGAAGGTGGCCAGCTTCAGGTTCTCCATGACGGTCAGGTTGCCGAAAAGGCGCCTTCCCTCAGGAACGTGGGAGATGCCGAGTTCACTGACCACCTTGTCGGCAGGATAATTGAACAGGTCTTTCCCCATGTAGGTCATCGTGCTTCCCGGCTCGGCAGTGACCAGGCGGGAGATCGCCCACAACGTAGTGCTCTTGCCGGCCCCATTGGCCCCGATGATGCACACGATCTCTCCTTCATCCACCTGGAAGCTTATGCCGTGGAGGGCCCTGATCCCCCCGTAGGAAACCCTTAGATTCTCAACTGATAGCAGCATCAGACTATCCCCTCCTTGCCCAGATAGGCATCAATGACCCTGGGGTTGCTTCGTATTTCCTCTGGCGTGCCCTCCGCTATTAACTCCCCGAAGTCCAGGGTCTGAATAATCTCGCAGAGATCCATGACTACCTTCATCCTGTGCTCGATGAGGAAGATGGTCAGCCCCAGCTCGTCTCGTACCCGCCGAATGACCTCCATCATCTCAACCAGCTCTTCCGGGTTCATCCCTGCGGTGGGCTCATCCAGGAGCAAGATCTGGGGTTCAGAAGCCAGTGCCCTGGCCATCTCCACCCTTCTCTGGACGCCGTAGGGCAGGTTGATCACCACCTGGTCCGCAACGTGTCCAATTCCCACCATCTCCAGAAGGTCATAGGCCATCTTTTCGCTCTCGGCTTCTTCCCTGTGGCGCTGACCTGTGCCGAAGAAAGCGCCGATCAATCCGTAGTGGATCTTCGAATAGCGGGCCAGCTTCACGTGATCCAGGACGGTCATGTGCCTCCACAGGCGCAGGGTCTGGAACGTCCGGCAGATGCCCTGGGCAGCGATCTGGTAAGACTGAAGCCCCACCAAATTCTTGCCATTAAAGAGGATTTCCCCCTCAGTAGGCTGGTAGATGCCTGTGACGAGGTTGAAGACGGTGGTCTTCCCCGCTCCGTTGGGCCCGATCAGCCCTCTGAGCTGGCCTGGCTCGATCTCCAGATCGTAGTTGTGGACGGCCCGCAAACCACCAAAGAAATGGGTCATGTTCTTGACTCGAAGCAAGGCCATGTTTCACCTCTCTTTCCCTGGCACTTGCCTGGGCTGCAACAGATCCTCGATTTTGACTTCCGTGAAGGCGAACATGCCAATTGGCCGCCGGATCATGAGCACGATGAGCAGCAAGGGAATCACGATCCACTTCCAGAGCTGCAAAGGACGGAGAACCTCCATCAGGAGCTGGAGGCCGGCCGCGCCGGCGATGGAGCCGACAACCGAGTTCAACCCGCCCAGATAGACCATCGCCAGGATCTCGCTGAGCTTATACACGCCGAAGGTGCCGGGATTGATGTAACCGATCACGTGGGCGAAGAGCCCGCCCGCCACGCCAGCCCAGAAGGCGGCGAAGAGGAATGTGACCATTTTTGTGCG